>TARA_R110000787_G_scaffold16887_12_pt1 | contig 51898 bp, 47 predicted proteins | sample TARA_R110000787 | Tara Oceans TARA_R110000787 (sample SAMEA4397920) | marine metagenome | biome: Polar Biome; feature: [DCM] deep chlorophyll maximum layer (ENVO:01000326); material: water (ENVO:00002006), including particulate matter (ENVO:01000060) such as... | depth 35 m | reverse complement strand
TGTCACGTGACCGAAGTCGTCGCGACCTGCTTTCTGTTGCACTTTCCCTAGGGTTGCCCCCGCCGGACGTTATCCGGCACCTTTTAATCGTGGAGCCCGGACTTTCCTTCCACCTTCGCTAAAGCTCCGGCGGACGGCTGGCCGACCCTCTGGTCCGCCCTATTTAGTGATTCCGCGCTCTCTGTCCAACATTAAAGACAAAAGCAGCGACCGGCACTCGCCGTCGATCACGCCGTCGATGTTTTTCGGCCGGAAACGCCGTTGAAAGGCGACCACTGCGGCGGTCTGGTCGGAAATATCATAGCCGAAACGCTCCAGAGCCAGCATGAAACCGCCATCGGTCCACGGCGGATCGTTCAGCTTTGCTGCCGGTTTTTTCAGCGCAATGCCGTGGCGCGCCAGACGCTCCCAGTCGAACAGCTCGCCCGGGTCCTGCTTCCGCGCGGGTGCGAGATCGCTGTGCCCGATCACGTTCGATGGCAGGATATCATGGCGTTTGACGATCGCATGCGCCAGTCTGGTCACCGCATCCATCTGCTCTTCGGGGAAGGGTACATAGCCCCATTCATGGCCGGGATTGACGATCTCTATGCCGATGCTGGCGCTGTTGACATCGGTGATCCCACGCCAGAAACCGCGACCTGCGTGCCATGCCCGCTTTTCTTCATCGACCATCTGGACGATCTGGCCGTCCTCGGTCACGACATAATGGGCCGAGACTTTCGCTTCGGGATTGGCCAGCCAGCTTATGGCCGATGCCGCGTCCTTCATGCCGGTATAATGCATGACAAGGATGCTGACCGGCAGTTGCCGGTCGTCAAAATTGGGAGATGGCGTCCATATCAGTTCCATGAAAGACCTCCCTCTCGACCTCAAGCGGTGACGATAGCACCCAAAAGCAATTCTGTCGCCGATGGCGGAGAAATCCTGAGATCGCCGCCATTTTGCAGGGCAAGCTCACGGGTCATCCACGCCGCGGCAGTCCGGGCGCTTAGATCAACCGGATTGATCGTGCCGTCAAGCGCGGTGCGGATTCCTTCATCGAGCGCGATTTTGATACCTTCTGCCCGCACGACAACCTCGATACCCAATTCACCTTTTTCCGCGCCAACGTCCAGAGTACCGCCTCTGACCAGCGCTTCCTTGGCAATGAGCGCGAGGTTGAGAAGAATCTTGATCGCCTTTTTCGGCAATGCCTCGCCCTGCAGCGCCCAACCGAGCGTGATCTTGCCCGAATCACCGATCAGCGATTCGATCAGGTTCCGCGCCTCCGCCGGGTCGACATTGTCGCCAAAACCACCGGCGGCACCGAAAGCGAGCCGGAAATATTTCAATTTGTCAGCCGATACCCTGGCGCTGTCCGCCAGCAGATCCATGCAGCGGTCACGCATCACCGGGTCGGTCTCGTCTTCCAGCAACTCGAGCCCGTTATTAATGGCTCCAACCGGACTCAGCAGGTCATGGCATATTTTCGAACAAAGCAGGGCTGCCAGGTCAACTTCACTATTCGACATATAAACGCGCCTTCAAACTATGATTTCATTCCGCGGCTGTTTGGCGGTTTGCACCGGAGCAATCAAGCATGATCGCGTCAAAACGGCCATATATTTCGCCATTATCCGCCGTGCGCCACGCGGCTGCATCCTGCCCGTTCAAAATCAGCCACAGCCGACCATCCGGCGCGGCGCTTGCGGCATCGGTCTGCGAGGGTTCGACCGTTCCCGCGGGATGCGAGTGATAATAGCCGAGGATCGGGTCACCACCGTCCCTGCTGCTGCGTTCCGCAGCGATCAAGGTCGCCGGATCAATTTCAAAATGGCGGACCGGATCGGCGGCGACATTGCGCGCGACACGATAGCCATTCACCCTGCCATCGCGCCCCAGAAGGATTCCGCAGATTTCCTGTGGCGCATTGTCAAGGACCAACTGTTGGATTTCTGCCAATATGGCGCTTGATATAAAGACCTGCATGGCCCACATCTACGCGATGAACGAGGGGCAATCCACAATATCCGGAACATTACCGGATTCTCCAAAAAAACAGCGTCTCGATGCGGCTTTGACAGAAGTCGTGGAGGGGCTTTCCCGCGAGCGGGTAAAGTCGCTGATCGCGAGCGGACATCTTCTGCTTGATGGCGCGACCTTCACCGATCCGTCGGCCAAGAAAATCGGCAGCAAGGCGTTCGAGCTTACCATTCCCGAACCGATTGCGGGCCCTGCCCTGGCGCAAGACATAGCGCTCGATGTGATCTTCGAGGACACGCATCTGATCGTCATCAACAAGCCGGCAGGACTGGTCGTCCATCCGGCGGCGGGCCATCCCGACGGAACTTTGGTCAACGCCCTGCTGCACCATTGCCGGGGCCAGCTGGCCGGTATTGGCGGCGTCACCCGGCCCGGGATTGTCCACCGGATCGACAAGGATACATCGGGATTGATGGTAGCGGCCAAGACCGATGCCGCACACAAGGGCCTGAGCGCCCTGTTCGCCGAACATGATATCGAACGGCGCTATATGGCGATCGTCAACGGCAGACCCAATCCGGCATCGGCAACCATCGAGGGCGCCATAGGCCGCAGCAATGTCAATCGCAAGAAAATGGCGGTTGTCGGCGATGACAGGGGCAAGTCGGCGATGACCCATTATACGGTCAAGGAAATGCTCGACGGGGCCGCTTTGGTCGAATGCACGCTGGAAACGGGCCGCACCCATCAGGTCCGCGTCCATATGACGCACATCGGTCACAGCCTGATTGGTGACCCGCTATATGGCACTCGTCGAAAATCAATGCTTTCCCGGCGAAAAGATATTCAATTTGGACGACAGGCCCTCCATGCTGCTAGTCTTGGATTTGTTCACCCCATAACGGAGGAGAAATTGATGTTTTCTATCGATTTCCCCGATGATATGCAGGAACTATTCATGAAGTTGCGGGTATAGGTATTACACCTTATATCAGCATATGACCAAAGGGTGCTTGATGAGGCCCGGCGGCACAACAAAGAAGGAACGAAAATGGCTAATGGTAGCAATGTTCCGGCAAAAATCCCTGCCTTAGGGGGGGACGCGAGCCTGAACCGGTATCTCTCGGAAGTTCGGAAATTTCCGTTATTGACCCCTGAACAAGAATATATGCTGGCGAAACGCTATTCTGAACATAAGGATCAGGAAGCAGCAGCCCAGCTGGTTACGTCGCATCTGCGACTTGTCGCGAAGATCGCGATGGGCTTTCGCGGCTATGGCCTGCCGGTATCGGATCTCATTTCCGAAGGCAATGTCGGCCTGATGCAAGGTGTCAAGAAATTCGAACCCGATCGCGGTTTCCGCCTCGCGACTTACGCGATGTGGTGGATTCGCGCGTCAATCCAGGAATATGTACTGCGCAGCTGGAGCCTCGTTAAAATGGGGACGACCGCTGCACAGAAGAAGCTTTTCTTCAACCTGCGCCGGATGAAGAATAATCTCGACGCCTTCGAAGATGGTGATCTCTCGCCTGAAGACGTGCAGAAAATCTCTACCGATCTCGGCGTTGCCGAGCATGAAGTGGTCAATATGAACCGCCGCATGTCGATGGGCGGAGATGCGTCCCTGAACGTCTCGCTTTCGTCCGAAGACGGCGATGGCGGCCAGTGGCAGGATATTTTGGAAGACGACGGCCCGTTGCACGATGAATCCATCGCTGCTGCCCAGGAAGCCGACGTCCGGCATGACATGCTGACCGAAGCTATGGGCTCGCTGAACGAGCGCGAGCAGCATATTCTCGCTGAACGGCGCCTGTCGGAAGATCCCAAGACGCTCGAGGATCTGAGCAAGGTCTATGAAGTCAGCCGCGAACGCATTCGTCAGATCGAAGTTCGCGCGTTCGAGAAACTGCAAAAAGCGATGCTCCGCATTGCCGGTGAAAAGCAGCTTCTTACAACCAGTTGATTTTCAGAGTTCATTGCATAACGAAATAGTGAAACGCCCCGAAACAGAATTTGTTTTCGGGGCGTTTTCCATTTAGATTGCGAAAATGCGGGCAATCAAATTCCTCTTCAAATTTTTCATCTACTTCATCCTGATCACCGTCGCGTGGGTCGGGCTTTATGCCATTGTGCCACCGCCGATCACCGCCACGATGATCCTGGACGAAAATAGCATCACCAAGGACTGGACAAGTTTCAGCGACATTTCCCCGAATATGGTGCGCGCGGTGATTGCTGCCGAGGATGGCAAATTCTGCAGCCATGACGGATTTGACACCGAAGCCATTCAACAGGCAATCAAGCGCAACGCCCAGGGAGGCCGAATTCGCGGTGGCTCGACGATTTCCCAGCAAGTCGCGAAAAATGCCTTCCTCTGGCAGGGCGGCGGTTTCTTCCGTAAAGGTCTGGAAGCCTATTTCACCTTCCTGATCGAGACGATCTGGAACAAGCAGCGGATCATGGAAGTCTATCTCAATATCGCCGAGACCGGAATCGGAACCTATGGTGTGCAGGCCGGTGCCCAGCGCTATTTCAAGAAGGATGCGAAAGACCTGACCAAGATCGAGGCGGCACGCATTGCAGCGGCCCTGCCCTTGCCCAAGAAGCGCGCGGTAAACGGCGCCAGCGGCTTCACCCGCCGCTATGGCAACACGATTGCGGCGCGGATCAATGTCGTCCGGAACGAGAAGCTGGACAGCTGCATTTATAAATGACGGTGTTCCTGCGAAGGCAGCAACCGATCTCGTGAACAACCAATGCCGCACATCGCCCGGATAGCGCATAGCCGCACGAGCGGGCCCAAAAGGCCTTCGTTAAGCCCGGAGATTTCAGGAGATGGCCCCCGGCCTTGGCCGGGGAACAATCAGGCGGCGTCTTCTTTCTTCGCCTTCGCGCTTTTCGCGATCACCTTCACCGGCTCTTTGGTTCCGGCAACAACATCCTTGTCGATGACGATCTCGTCCACGCCTTCAAAGTCTGGCAGGTCGAACATGGTATCGAGCAGGATATTCTCGACGATGGAGCGAAGACCGCGGGCACCGGTTTTGCGTTCGATAGCCTTGTTGGCAACCGCTACCAGCGCGTCATCGGTGAAGGTCAAACCGACATCTTCCAGTTCGAACAATTTGCGATATTGCTTCACCAGCGCGTTTTTCGGTTCCTGAAGGATCGTTACCAGAGCATCGACATCAAGATCTTCGAGCGTGGCGATAACCGGCAAACGGCCGACAAATTCAGGGATAAGACCGAATTTGAGCAGATCCTCGGGTTCGCCCTGGGCCAAAAGCTCACCGACACGGCGTTCTTCCGGAGCCGCCACATGGGCGCCAAAGCCGATGGATTTTCCTTCCAGACGGTCGCCGATGATCTTTTCCAGACCGGCAAAGGCTCCGCCGCAGATGAACAGGATATTCGTGGTATCGACCTGCAGGAATTCCTGCTGTGGATGCTTGCGCCCACCTTGTGGCGGAACACTGGCGGTTGTGCCTTCCATTAGCTTCAACAGAGCCTGCTGGACGCCTTCACCGGAAACATCGCGGGTGATCGACGGATTTTCCGCCTTGCGGCTGATCTTGTCGATTTCATCGATATAGACGATGCCGCGCTGGGCCTTCTCGACATTATAGTCGGAAGCCTGAAGCAGCTTGAGAATGATATTCTCCACGTCTTCACCGACATAGCCGGCTTCGGTCAGGGTAGTCGCGTCGGCCATGGTGAAGGGCACATCAAATGTCTTCGCCAGAGTCTGCGCCAACAGAGTCTTGCCGCAACCGGTAGGGCCGACCAGCAGGATGTTCGATTTTGCCAGTTCGATATCGCCGGATTTGGCGGCGTGGTTGAGGCGTTTGTAATGGTTATGGACGGCAACCGACAGGACGCGTTTCGCGCGTTTCTGGCCGATAACATAGTCGTTCAGCACATCGCAGATTTCCTGCGGCGTCGGAACTTCGCCATCCTTGCGGCCGGTAACGGTGCCTTTGGTTTCCTCACGGATGATGTCGTTGCAAAGCTCGACACATTCATCGCAGATGAAGACCGTTGGTCCCGCAATCAGCTTGCGGACTTCATGCTGGGATTTGCCGCAGAAGGAGCAATACAAGGTGCTCTTCGAATCAGATCCCGTCAATTTCGTCATAAAAAGTCCTTATAAACCGGCCAGTTTTGTAATCTAACCGTCAAATCCCAAATTGCCACCGCTTTTTTCACGGTTTTCCTACCGAATAGCCAAGTGTATCAAATAGGGCTTAAATTTCATTTAGGCCGCCGCTAACCGCTTATTTAGCATCTTCTGTCGGTACCGGACGCTTGTTGTATACTTCGTCGACGATGCCGAATGCCTTGGCTTCGTCAGCTTCCAGGAACGTATCACGATCCATCGCCTTTTCGATCTCTTCGACCGATTTGCCGGTATATTTCGCATAAAGCGCGTTCATGCTGGCACGGATACGCAGGATTTCCTTTGCCTGGATCTCGATATCGGATGCCATGCCCTGTGCGCCGCCGGATGGCTGATGCAGCATGATCCGGGCGTTTGTTGTCGCCATCCGCATTCCCGGCTCACCGGCAGCAAGCAGAAAACTGCCCATGGAAGCCGCCTGCCCGACACAAACCGTGCCGACCCGCGGACGGATATATTGCATCGTATCGTGGATCGCCATGCCGGCGGTGACGACGCCGCCCGGCGAGTTGATATAAAGATAGATATCCTTCTTCGGGTTTTCCGACTCCAGAAACAGCAATTGCGCCGTGATGATCGATGCCATCCCGTCTTCGACCTGTCCGGTGACAAACACGATCCGTTCGCGCAGCAGGCGCGAAAAAATGTCGAAGCTGCGTTCGCCGCGGTTGGATTGTTCGATAACAACGGGAACAAGAGCGTCCACAACAGGATTGCGATCGCCAGAATCAAACGGGTTCATGGAATTTCCTTTATTATTGATAGCCTATATCTGGACTCTGTGCCGCGCAATCAACCCCCGATTGCACCAACATGACATTGCGCGCCTTTTATCCTCGGTCTATGGGGATTTCAAACACCATATCCCTCGTTCTCAGGAGAACTACATGTCCGTATTTTCACCATCCATCTCGCCAATTTACAACGAGGAGGAAAGCGACACGCCGAATCCGATGGCGATGATGATGAACAAGTTCCTCGAAACGCGTACTGTCCTGATTTTCGGCGGCGTCGATCAGAAGGTTGCAGAACGCGTCACCACGCAGATGCTGTATCTCGACCATGTCAGCCACGACCCCATTCGTCTGATGATCAACTCACCCGGCGGCCATGTCGAATCGGGCGATACGATCCACGATCTGATCAACTATATTGAATCTCCTGTCGCGGTGGTTGGCACCGGCTGGGTCGCAAGCATCGCCACCCATATTTTCCTGGGTGTTCCCGCCAAACAGCGTTTCTGCCTACCCAATACCCGCTTTTTGATCCATCAGCCATCGGGCGGTGCCGGCGGCAAGGCTTCCGATATCGCGATCCAGGCCGAAGAAATCGTGAAAATGCGTGAACGGATTGCCCAGAAAATTGCTGCGGCAACCGGTCAGTCGCTCGAACGCGTCATGAAGGATATTGATCGCGATTACTGGATGTCGACCGAAGAAGCCAAGGCTTATGGTATTCTCGGTACGGTTATCGACAAGGCTGGCGAAGTCAGCTTCTAATAGATCCCGCCGGGCAGGACGAACCTGCCCGGCGGATCATCTATATTATTTCTTGGCCGGCGCCTTTTTGGCAGCCGGTTTTTTTGCGGCTGGCTTTTTGGCAGGTGCCTTTTCGTCAGCAGCAGCTTTGGCCGGAGCCTTCTTTGCTGCGGCTTTCTTGGCCGGTGCTTTTTCCGCTTTTTCTTTGGCCGGAGCCTTGTCAGCGGCAGGTTTCTTCTCTGCAGCAGGCTTTTTCGCAGCGGTTTTCTTCGCCGGCGCTTTCTTCTTGGCAGCTGGCTTGGTTTCAGCCTCGTCTTCTGCTTCGATCGCGGCTTCCAGCTCTTCACGCGTCACCTTGCGGTCGGTTACTTCCGCCTTGTCAAACAGGAAGTCGACGACCTTGTCTTCGTACATTGGCGCGCGAAGCTGGGCTGCGGCCATCTGGTCCTGCTGGATATACTGGACGAACCGGTCGCGGTCTTCCGGACGATATTGCTGGGCCGCCTGCTGGATCAGCATGCCCATTTCCTGCTGGCTGACTTCAACGCCATTTTTCTGGCCGATTTCCGACAACAGCAATCCGAGACGGACACGACGGACCGCGATTTCGCGATATTCGTCCTTCTCGTCTTCCATTTCCTTGCGGGCCGCTTCCGGATCTTCTTCCTGTGCAGCTTCCTGCTCGAGCTGTTGCCAGATCTGGCTGAACTCGGCTTCGACCATGCTTGGTGGCACTTCGAAATCATGGCTGGCGGCGAGCTGGTCGAGCAGCTTGCGCTTCATATGGGTGCGGGTCAGGCCGTTGAGTTCCTGCTCGATCTGCCCCTTGAGCAGTTCGGTCAGCTGATCAATGCCTTCGAGACCCATGGATTTCGCCATTTCGTCGTCGGCCTTGGCGACCTTGGGCTTCTGCACTTCGGCGACGACAACATCAAAAGTCGCGTCTTTGCCCTTCAGGTCTTCGACATTATAATCGTCAGGGAAGGTGACCTTGACGAGCACTTCGTCATTGGCCTTCTTGCCGATCAGCTGGTCTTCGAAGCCCGGAATCAAACGGCCGGAACCCAGTTCGATCGCCATGCCTTCGCCCTTGCCGCCGTCAAACGGAACGCCGTCGACCTTGCCTTCAAAGTCGATCAGACATTGATCGCCGGTCTGGGCCTTGTAGGCTTTCGGAGCGGTTTCGAACTGCTTCTGGCTCTCTGCAAATTTCTGCAGGGCTTCATCAACGGTTTTCTTGTCCGCTTCGACCTGGAGACGCTCGAGTTTCAGGCCTTCGACATCCGGTGTCGGGACGTCCGGCAGGATTTCGAGATCGATTTTGACGTTCGCGTCCTTGCCGGGCTCATAGCCTTCTTCAAGATCGACATTGGGCTGCATCGCCGGACGGAGCTTGTTGTCCGTCATGGTTTTCTCGATGCTTTCCTGGATCGAGCTGGTCAGCGCGTCCTGCATCAGGGCATCATTATGCATCTTGCGGACAAGATTCGCAGGAACCTTGCCTTTGCGGAAGCCGGGCATATTTACCTGTGGTGCCATTTTCTGCACCTCGGCTACAACCCGCGATTCGATATCTTTCGCGGTTATCTTGATTTCATAGGCCCGTTTCAGACCTTCGTTCAGCGTTTCAACAATCTGCATGACTATCCTTTGGTGCCTTCATATTCGGTGTTATTCGAAAGACTTTGCAACTAACTTGGTGCGGGCGAAGGGACTCGAACCCCCACACCCTAAGATACCAGAACCTAAATCTGGCGCGTCTACCAATTCCGCCACGCCCGCCCAGTTACGTCGTCAAACTCTATCGAAGTACGATTGACCCGCGCGCCTAGCCCAAAGGCACGTTGAGGGCAAGTGTGGTTTGCGAACGAATCAACCCAGTGTCTTCTTGAGGAGTTCGTTCACTACCTGCGGATTGGCCTTGCCCTGCATTGCTTTCATCGTCTGGCCGACGAAGAAACCGAACAGCTTGTCCTTGCCGTCGCGATATTGTGCGACCTTGTCTTCGTTGGCGGCCATCACGTCGGCGATGACTTTTTCAATCGCCCCGGTGTCGGATTCCTGCTTGAGGCCCTGCTCCTCGACGATTTTCGTGGCGCCCTCGCCGGTTTCGAGCATGATCTCGAAGACCTGTTTGGCGATTTTGCCGGAGATTGTGCCGTCGGCAACAAGGCTGAGCAATTCGGCGGCCTGCGCCGGGGAAACCGGACTATTCTCGATATCGAGCCCCATCCGGTTGAGCGCACCGAAGAGTTCCGATGTGACCCAGTTTGCGGCGCTGCTGGCAATTTCTTCCGGCTTGTCAGTGGTCTCAAGCAGTTCCTCGAACCACAGAGCGGTTTCATGCTCTGCCGTCAGGACCGCTGCATTATAGGCGCTAAGGCCAAGCACGCTCTTGTAACGCGCGCGTTTTTCGTCCGGCAATTCCGGCAGGCTCGCCTTGCAGTCGAAGATGAAATCGTCTTCCAGTTCGAGCGGCAGCAGGTCGGGGTCGGGGAAATAGCGGTAATCATGCGCGTCTTCTTTCGAGCGCATCGACCGGGTTTCATTCTTGTCTGGATCGAACAGGCGGGTTTCCTGCACAACAGCGCCACCATCCTCGATCAGATCGACCTGACGCTGGGCTTCATATTCGATCACCGCCTGGATGAAGCGCATCGAGTTGACATTCTTCGTCTCGGTACGGGTGCCGAGTTCGCCGCCGGGCTTGCGCACGCTGACATTGACGTCGGCGCGCATCGAGCCCTGTTCCATATTGCCGTCGCATGACCCGACATAGCGCAGGATCGAGCGGAGCTTGCGAACATAGGCCGCGGCTTCCTTCGGCGAGGTCATATCCGGCTTGGAGACGATTTCCATCAGCGCAACGCCGCATCGGTTTAGATCGACATAGGACATGGTCGGATGCTGGTCGTGCATCAGCTTGCCGGCATCCTGTTCGATATGGATACGCTCGACACCGATCGCCTTGCCATGGGCATCGGGATCTTTTTCATCGAGCGAAATCTGGATCACGCCCTCACCCACGATCGGGTGATAAAGCTGGGAAATCTGGTATCCCTGCGGCAGATCTGCGTAGAAATAATTCTTGCGGTCGAAGCGCGAATATTTGTTGATCTGGGCGTTGATCGCGAGACCGGTGCGCACGGCCTGACGGACGCATTCGCCGTTCAGCGTCGGCAGCATGCCGGGCATTGCGGCATCGACCAGACTGACCTGCGTATTCGGCTCGGCGCCAAATTCCGTGGAAGCCCCGGAAAAGAGCTTCGATTCGGAGGTGATCTGGGCGTGGACCTCGAGGCCGATCACGACCTCCCATTCGCCGGTTCCGCCCTGGATACGATATGTTGATTCAGTCATTTCTACCACCACTGCTCAGGCTTGGCGACGAAGCCAGCCCGTTCTTCGATTGCCAGACCAGCGTTGAACACGCTCTGTTCGTCCAGTGCCTTGCCGATGATCTGCAAGCCGAGCGGCAATCCCTTCCCGTCCAGTCCGGCTGGCACCGACATTGCGGGCAATCCGGCGAGCGAGCTGGGCACGGTGAACACGTCGTTGAGATACATGGCCAGCGGATCGTCCATTTTCTCGCCCAGACCAAAGGCCGCGCTTGGCGCGGTCGGGGTCAGCAGCAGATCACAGCTGTTCCAGGCCTTGTCGAAATCCTGCGAGATCAGGGTCCGGACTTTCTGCGCCTGGGTATAATATGCGTCATAATAGCCGGCGCTCAGCACATAGGTGCCGATCATGATCCGGCGTTTCACTTCCGGTCCGAAACCGGCTTCGCGAGTAGCGGCATACATGTCCTGCAGCCCTGCCCCGTCCGGCAGATCGCGCAGTCCGTAACGCACGCCATCATAGCGCGAGAGGTTGGACGATGCTTCGGCGGGCGCGATGATATAATAAGCCGGCAGCGCATATTTGGTGTGCGGCAGCGAGACATCGACGATGGTCGCTCCGGCATCCTTGAGCATTTCGATACCCTTCTGCCAAAGCGCATCGATCTCGGCTGGCATATTCTCGACCCGATATTCCTTGGGAATACCGATCTTCTTGCCTTTGAGGTTGCTGCTGAGCGCAGCTTCCCAATCGGGAACGGGCAGATCGAGCGAGGTCGAATCCTTGGCATCGAAACCGGCCATCGATCCGAGCATGATCGCGCAATCGCGGACATCATGGGCCATCGGGCCTGCCTGATCGAGCGAGCTGGCAAAAGCAATCGTGCCCCAGCGCGAGCAGCGGCCATAAGTCGGCTTGAAGCCGGTAATGCCGGTGAAGGCGGCGGGCTGGCGAATCGAGCCGCCGGTATCGGTGCCGGTCGCTGCCGGAGCGATGCGTCCAGAAACCACCGCTGCGCTGCCGCCCGAAGAACCACCCGGCGTCAGATCGCTGTTGCCGCCGTCATTGCGCCGCCATGGCGAGATGACGTTGCCGAACGCGCTGGTCTCGTTGGACGAGCCCATGGCAAACTGGTCCAGATTGAGCTTGCCGAGCATTCCGGCACCAGCCTTGAACAGGTTCGACGATATGGTGGATTCATATTGCGGGACGAAGCCCTTCAGGATGCCGCTGGCCGCCGTGGTCTCGACGCCTTGGGTGCAAAAGAGATCCTTCATGCCGATCGGGACGCCGGCCATCTTGCCCAGCTCTTCACCAGCCGCCTTGGCCTTGTCGGTGGCTTCCGCCGCCGCCAGAGCATGTTCCGGCGTCTCGACCAGAAATGCATTCAATGGCTTGGCTGCACTGACCCGGGCGATGAAGGTCTCTGCAACTTCCTTCGCGGTGAAATCGCCATCCGCAATTCCGCTGCGGATATCCGCGATACCCATTTCAAATATAGCGGTCATAGCACTGGCTCCGTTCGTGCTGAGCTTATCGAAGCATTGGTTCGCGCCACTTCACCCTTCGACAGGCTCAGGGCGAACGGGTTTTCTTTCCGAAACATCATTATTCGATCACCTTGGGAACTGCAAAAAAGCCGTGTTCGGCGATTGGCGCGTTGGCCAGTATCTTGTCGCGGATTTCACCGTCGGTGACGACATCCTCGCGCAGCCGCAATTTGTTCGGGATCACCGCCGTCATCGGCTCGACCTTCGAACAATCCACTTCGCCCAGTTGCTCGACCCAACCCAGTATCTGGTTGAGTTCGGGCACGAAGGCATCCGCTTCGGCTTCGGTAATCGCGATCCTCGAGAGGCTGGCGATCTTTTTGACGGTTTCCTTATCGATTGACATGACTCATTCTTTTTCAGTTCATCTTTTTTCGGGTAATGCGGATATATATTGTGTACCGAGCGCCGCTAGCACCGGCGCGAAGCCGCTTCAAGCGGATTGAAGCGGCAGCACATTGGTTGGAGTATCTTTTGGCCCGTAAATTTCTCTATTTCGTCGCAGGCATGGTTGTTCTCGTGCTCGCCGGCGCATTTGTTTTCCAGGTCTATGGCGACGAGCTGATGGAAGTGGCCTTCGTGCCCGACACCGAGTTCACGGCTCAGGAAGTGCTGGAAAACAACGTCTATGCCGATACCAACATGTGGATGGCGCGACCGGAACTGGTGAAGAACAACCCTGCCCTTTGGTTGCCCGCTGGCTATGAGGATATGGACGAAGCTTTCCCGGAAGCGAAGAAAGCCGCGGTTTTCTTCATTCACCCGACTTCATTTTTGAAGAAAGACCGCTGGAATGCACCCCTGGATGACACGGAGTCCCAGGCGCGGGCACGGATATTCCTGCGCGGCCAGGCCAGCGCATTCAACGCCATCGGTGATGTCTGGGCGCCACGCTACCGGCAGGCGACGCTCGGTGCGTTTCTGACCGACAAGCGCGAGGGCCAGCAGGCGCTGGATGCGGCCTATCAGGATGTGCTGGCGGCCTTTGACTATTTTGTCGCGGAAATCCCCAGTGATCAGCCGATCATATTGGCAGGCCACAGCCAGGGCAGCCTGCATCTGACCAATTTGCTGAAAGACCGGGTCGCGGGAACCCCGCTCGCCAACCGGATTGTCGCCGCCTATGTCGTCGGCTGGCCGGTTTCCGCAGAGAATGATATCCCGGAAATGGGTCTCGATGTCTGCGAATCCCCCGACCAGACCCGCTGCATATTGAGCTGGCAGAGCTTTGCAGAGCCCGCCGATTATGCGCGGATCATCAGAGTCTATGACACCACCATCGGTTTCAATGGCCAGCCGCGCAAGGACACTGCGCTGCTGTGCACCAACCCGATCAACGGCGATATAAGTTCCTCCGCGCCGGCTACAGCCAATCTCGGGACATTGGTCCCCAATGATGATCTGAGCGATGCCAGCCTTGTTGCCGGATCGGTGCCGGCCAGATGCGATGACCGGGGATTTCTCCTGATCGGCGATCCGCCGGAAATCGGGCCCTATGCGTTGCCCGGCAATAATTACCATGTCTATGACTATAGTCTGTTCTGGGCCAATATACGCGCCGATGCGCGCCGGAGGATGACAGCATTTCTGGCACCTTGATCTCCGATGATGTCGCGGCGTTCAATGCGGCCCTGCCCGACTGCGGCAGGCTGCTCGGTCTCGATATCGGCACAAAGACAGTCGGCATGGCGCTATGCGACTCCAACTGGACCTTTGCGACAGCGGCCGAAACCATCGAGCGGCGCAAATTCTCCAAGGATCTTGAGCGCATCAAAACGGTGATTGCCGAACAGCATATCGTCGGCCTTGTCGCCGGCCTGCCGCTCAATCTCGACGGCAGCCAAAGCCAGCAGACCCAGGCTGCACGGTCTTTTGCGCAAAATCTGAAACCGCTCGGCCTGCCGATCCTGTTATGGGACGAGCGATGGAGCACGCAGGCAGTCACCCGCGATCTGATCGCATCGGACGTCAGCCGGAAAAAACGGGCCAAGGTCGTCGACAAGATGGCGGCCGCCTATATTTTGCAAGGAGCCATCGACAGGCTTGCCGCGCTGCCATCATGACTCTATAGAACCCGCTTTAATGACATCGAAAAAAACCGCATCGTCGCAGACCTTTCCCGCCGGATCGGATGCTTTTCCACATCGCCATCTATTGGGTATCGCCGGGCTCCATCCCTGGGAGATATTATTTCTGCTCGAGGAGGCCAAGCAATGGGTCGATCTCAACAAGAAATCGAGCAAACATGCGGACAAGCTGGACGGCCTGACGGTCATCAATGCATTTTTCGAAAATAGCACCAGAACCCTGCTTTCGTTCGAAATCGCCGGAAAACGGATGGGCGCGGATGTCGTCAACATGCACGCGGCGCAATCGAGTATCAAAAAAGGCGAAACGCTGATCGATACTGCGGTCACGCTCAATGCGATGAAGGCGGACGCGATTGTCATTCGTCACGGCAGTTCCGGCGCGGTTCAGCTGATTGCCGACAAGGTCGACTGTCCCGTACTCAACGCTGGTGACGGCAGCCACGAACATCCGACCCAGGCTTTGCTCGATGCCCTCACCATCCAGCGGCGCAAAGGCGAGATCAGCGGGCTGACGGTTACCATTTGCGGCGACGTGATGCACAGCCGGGTGGCGCGATCGAATATCTATTGCCTGACGACGCTTGGCGCGAAAGTAAGGGTGTGCGGGCCACCTTCCCTGCTGCCGGCCGCGCTTGACCGGTTCAATGTCGAGGTCTTCAGCAATTTTGACGAAGCTCTCGAAGGCAGCGATGTCGTGATGATGCTGCGGCTGCAGAACGAACGGATGAACGGCGATTTCATTCCCAGTCCGCGCGAATATCATTATCTCTACGGACTGACGCGGGAACGGCTGATGCTCGCCAGCAAGGACGCGCTGGTGATGCACCCCGGACCGATGAACCGCGGCGTCGAGATCGACAGCGACGTCGCCGATGATCTGGGCCATTCCGCCATAACCGAGCAAGTCGAGATGGGCGTTGCCGTGCGGATGGCCTGTCTGGATATACTTACCCGCAAGTCCCGTGGTGTGGAGGGATGGTCATGAACAAGATTTTTACCAACGCACGCATGATGTTGCCGGGCAAAGAACAGCCTGAACAAGGCCGATTGGTCGTCGACGGTGATCGCATCACTTCAGCCGATAACGGTACGGACAAGCCATCCGGTGAGGAAATAGACTGCAAGGGCCGACTGATGGCGCCTGGCATCGTCGATCTCGGCGTTTTCGCGATCGACAAGCCCGCCTTTCATTATGGCGGGATCACCCGGGCCGCCTTGATGCCCGATCAGTCTCCGGTGCTCGATCTCCCCGCGATCATCAAGCATAATGCGGTCGAAGGCAAACCCGACCTGTGGTCACACCCGATAGCCGCGGCGACCAAGGGGCTGGCCGGAACACAGCTGGCCGAAATAGGTTTGATGAAACGGTCGGGCGCGAAAGCGGTTGCCACCGGCCGGCAATGGATCGCGGACAGCGGGCTGATGCTCAAGCTGATGCAATATTGCCGGTCACTGGATTTGCCGCTGATCGTACACAGCGAGGATGCGGGGCTGACCGGCGGTGCGGTTGCCACCAATAGTGAAACCGCAACCCGGCTGGGCCTGTCGAGTGCGACCGCGGCGGCAGAGGCCATCTCCATCGCCCGGGATATCACACTGGTGCGCGAAACCGGAGCCCATGTCCATTTCCGGCAAGTCACCACCGAGGACGGCTTGAACCTGATCCGCGCCGCCAAAGCCGATAATCTTCCGGTAACCTGCGGCATCACGCCCGCACATCTGCTTTTGTCCGATATCGCGATCAATGATTTCCGAACATTTACCAGGCTATCCCCGCCATTGAGGAGCGACGAGAATCGCCTCGCCTGTATAGCTGCGGTGAAGGACGGCACGATCGATGTCATCGCATCGGGTCACGATCCGCGCGGTGCCGAGGACAAACGATTGCCCTATGCAGAAGCGGCACCGGGAATGGCGGGCGCAGAGACCCTGCTGGCACTTTCGCTAACGCTGGTCCGCGACGGGACGATTTCCATTGGCCGGCTGTTCGAGCTTTTATCCACCAATCCGGCAAAGGTTCTGGCGGTAGACGCGGGTATGTTGGAGCCCGGATATCAGGCCGATTTCATCCTGATCGACGAAGACAGTCCGTGGCAGGTTGATACAAGGAAGATGGCCGCCGCTGCCGGCAATACGCCATTTGACGGGCTACCCGTCCAGGGCCGCGTAACCGCCATATATAAAGGCGGCAGAGCCTATTAGCTCCACCGCCTTCATGCGATTTTGATGATCTGTATAAACTAGCGTGAAGCGAGTTTTTTCGGTGCCTTGCTGGCCATACGGGTCGGGGCGGAGTGGTTGCCCGGTGCCTGACGCACGATGCAGTTGCTACCCTTGGCCTTGATACCGGCACACATGGCTTCGGCTGTTTGCGCGTTGCCAAAACCGACTGCCGCGAGGCGGTACAGGGTCTTGCCCTTCACGTTGATCCGCGAACTTGCATATTCAAAAGATTTCAGATCGCTGTTCCGGGCAGACATGATCCCCCAGGCGCGTTTTGCACCCTCGGCCGAAGAAAAGGCGCCCAGTTGAACCAGATGCGTTCCCGTTACCGAAGCAGCAGGCTTCGCAGCTGGCTGGTAGGCAGCTTTTTGTACCACAGGTTTAGCCACTGGCTTAACCGGCTTGGCCTCTGCTTTTGTCACGGGCGCGATAGCCGTTGATTTTGCTACTGCCTGGCTGGCCGGGACCGATACGGTCGCAACCTTGACGCTATTTTCCTTGGCCAGGAAATCCACATCATTGCCGGCCTTTGGAGCCGGGCCTACAGCCGCTAGCGGGCTGTTGCGGTCAAAGCTCGCGACTTCGCGGCCATAATCTTCATCGGAAGACGCGGCAACGCTGACCGGCACCTGCGTTGGCGAAAGCGCCAGCTGAACCGGTTGCCCCGGATCGTTCGCGACCGAATTGACGTTCAGAACGGTCGCAACGCGGGTTTCATAGGCACCGGGGCGAGCCATCTGGGCCCATTGCATGACACGCTCATTGACCGAAGCCGGTGACACGTCCTGGACCGCCATCAACTTGGCTTCTTTCCAGCGACCGTCGAGAGCGTAAGCCAGACCCAGATTCTGGCGTGTGCGGCCAGTGACATTGGATTCGCGGATAGCCTGTTCCAGAACCTCGATCGCGGTCTTGCTGTCGCCGGTGAGCGCCAAGGCAAGTCCGTAGTCAGCGGCGGGAATATATTGACGATTGTTGACGACAAGCGCTTTTGCCTTGTCGACTTTGCCCTGACCCAATTGAGCAAGGCTCAGGCTGAGGATCGTGCGCGCATCGGTCTTGCCAAGCTCCATGGCATCCTGAAAGCTGCGTTCCGCTGAGGCCATGCGGCCAGCGGACAAATAGGCCTGACCCAGTAGCGCCCGTGTTTCCGGATCACTGCCAACCCCGGCAACCGAACGTTCGGCATAGACAATCGCGGCTTCGACATCGCCTTTAGCCAGCGCCTTTTCAGCCTTCTTGGCATATTTGGCACCATCTTTGACCGTTGCCGTACCCGACACGGATGCGACGGAGCCGCCGCCAAAGGGACCACAACCGGTCAACACGGTGGCGAACACCATGGAGGAAGCAGCCATTTTCAAAATCACATCGCGTTTCATTTCTATGCCCTCGCAATAATAGTCAGTCTTATTTATTCAAAATTCGCTTCAAGCCCTGTTCAAGCAGCTCCGCGCGACGGTATGCGCTCGGCCAGTCCATCCAACTCGGGGATAGACCTCAAATATTCGTCCACAGCTTTGGTTACCAATTGCTGCGCCGAGACGTTTTTTACCGCCGTAGCGAGCCGCAATTTCAAATGCCTGTCCGGGTCCATCCGAAGGGTGAATGCAGTGGTTGCCTTCCGCGTGCGGGATTTCGTGGCCGGACGAGATTTTTTGATCGCGCGCTTCGGTTTCTGGACCGGTTCCGGCACCGTTGAATTGTCAACCAGCGGCTGAACTTCGCGGGAAACCGGCGTCGGCGCAGGCGCAGCAACAGGTTTTTCTTCGACCTTTGGTGCCTCGACTTCGATGGCCGGTTTCTTCGCCAGTTTGGCCGCAATTTCTTCCTGCTGATGTCTGACAACCGAACCGGGATTCGGGATCGCACCAGCCAGAGGATTATGGTGAATATGCTCTATCGGATGCGCTTCATGATCCGGGTCAACATCGTAACCCATGTCATTCCAGCCGAGATCCTCATGCTCATCACTATCGTGATTTTGCGAATTGTCGGGAAAATGCGTAAAGCCCTGACGACGCATCGCCGGCTTCGCACCACCTTTTCGGGCCAATAGGCTCGACGAAAGGGACGCCTGTGGTTTTGGTTCGCTCATTTTTTCAGCCCCTGCCATCACGAACCAACGACCCGCCGGCCAAAATTGCCGCCTGGACGTTGAGCACCTGGATTGACATTTTGCGCCATTGCCGGCGCGCTAAAGATTGTCCGGCGGAAATTTTTCTCGAGCCGGTCAGAAATATACGCCCAGAGCTGGACGACTTCCTGTGCCGACCGACCTTTTGGATCGACTTCCATGACCGTACGGCCATCGATCATCGACCCGGCAAAATCCGTGCGATGATGCACGGTAATCGGTGCGACCGTACCGTGCTGGGATAGTGCAACCGCCGCTTCCGAGGTGATCTTCGCTTTCGGCGTCGCGCCGTTGACGACGAACAGCAGCGGTTTGCCGGCGCGTTCACAAAGATCGACTGTCGCGCCGACTGCGCGGAGATCATGTGGACTGGGTCGGGTTGGTATCACGATAAGTTCCGCGACGGATATCACGCTCTGGATCGCCATGGTGATCGCCGGCGGCGTATCGATGACGGCCAGTTTGAAACCCTGCTGACGCAAGATCGCGAGATCGGAAGCAAGCCGGGATACGGTGGTTTGCGCGAATGCCGGCAAATCTGCTTCCCGTTCGTTCCACCAATCAGCGAGCGAACCCTGCGGATCGATGTCGATCAATACAACGGGGCCTGCCCCGGCCAGTTGTGCCTGTACAGCCAGATGACCCGACAATGTAGTCTTGCCGGAACCGCCTTTTTGCGAAGCCATTGCTAGAACTCGCACGCTCTTCCCCTTATTCATCATAGGCAGAATTTGCCCGAAGATTTCTATTCGGGTGCTTTTGTGACAGAGCAGGGCTAAAATAGGGTTAACAAGTTCAAGACGATTTTGAGTTTGTAAAAAAAAATTTACAACCGTCCATCGGGAAATGGATGAATGATGCTGCGAGTTTTTGCTAGACTTCAAGAGTTCCTGCGGTTTAGCACGGCGGAAACGGCTCGCATCACATTGTAATTATTATTTGAACACCAAGGAATAAACCATGAAAACGGCCAACCGAACCATCACTCATTTGCTTGGCATCATGCTCGTGGCAGCTTCTGCACCAGCCTTGGCCGATGTAAAAGCCGGCGTCGATGCATGGGAACGCGGTGATTTTACCACGGCGATCAACGAGTGGCGCGGACCTGCCGAAAAGGGTGATGCCGATGCGCAGTTCAACCTCGGGCAAGCCTATAAACTGGGTCGCGGTGTTTCGCAGGATCTGGGGCAAGCGGAGAAATGGTACAAGAAAGCTGCGGATCAGGGTCATCTGCAGGCCAATGACAATTATGGTCTGATATTATTCCAGAACAACCGCCGGAAAGAAGCCCTGCCCTATTTGCAAGCTTCGTCCGGTCGTGGAGAACCGCGCGCACAATATGTATTGGGCACCGGCCATTTTAACGGTGATTTTGTCGAAAAGGACTGGATCAAGGCTTATGCTCTTATGACCCGGGCGTCGGCGCAGCAATTGCCGCAGGCAACTTCCAACCTAGCCCAGATGGATCGCTTCATTCCGATCGAGGACCGGCGGCGCGCGATCGAACTGGCGGGTCAGATGGAGCAAGACGAGAAGCGGGTACGGACGGCCCAGATTGGCGGCTTTCGGCCTGTCCAGTCGACCGGAGCGGTGCAGACGGCGCAATTGCCGCCTTCGCAGCCCGCTCTGCCCGATCCGGCTCCAGCACCCGGACCGATCACTCCGGGCGTCACCTATGCGCCGAGCCCGAAACCCGTGCCGGCAGCGCCTGTCGCGACCCAGGCTCCGGTCCGTGCGGTTGCGAGCGGCGACTGGCGGGTGCAGTTGGGCGCGTTTAGCGACGAGAATAAAGCCAAGACCCTATGGACCAAGCTGGAAAGCAGCGTTTCCGCTCTGGCAGGACTGCAGCCCTATCTGGTTAGAGCGGGCGGCATCACCCGTTTGCAAGCAGGGCCATTTGCGACGCAGGCGCAGGCCGATTCAATGTGCAGCAGCGTGAAAGCCTCCGGCAATGATTGCATCACCAAACGCAATTAGGCCTCGGCTATCAACCTGTGGCTATCGGCTGACCCACTGGTCCGCCGCTATGCCCTGAATATATAATAGCGCCGTCAGATCATTATATCTGATCGCTACATCCGCAGCTTGCGCGGCCTTTGGTTTCGCGTGATAGGCGACCCCGAGGCCGGCTCTTTCCAGCATCGGAATATCATTGGCGCCGTCACCCACGGCAATCGTTTGTTCCATGGGCAGACCTGATGCATCGGATGCCGCCTGGAGCACTTCAACTTTTCGGGTCGAATCGACAATCGGTCCATCCAGGCCTCCGGTCAGCACACCGGCATCTTCCCCCAGAATATTGGCATGAAATGACCTGAAGCCAATGGCTTGCGCAACAGGCTTGGCAAATTTGGTGAAACCGCCTGACACGAGAATCGTTTCAGCGCCGCCCTGTGCCATCGTTCTCACAAGCGTCTCCGCACCGGACATGGTTCTCACCCGTTCATCCAGACATTGCTGGATGGCCGACGTGCCCAAACCCCTGAGGAGCGCCACCCTGCCCCGCAGCGCGTCCTCGAAATCCAGCTCGCCCTGCATGGCCCGTTCGGTGATTTCGGCAATTTGTGCCTTGATTCCGGCATAGTCAGCCAGTTCATCGATACATTCGACGGTGATCATCGTGCTGTCCATATCCGAAATCAGCAGCTTTTTGAGGCGATTGGCCTCGGGTTGCACCGCGATATCGACGTCATTTCCAATCAGTTCGAGACGCGCTCGCGCCGCGACCGGGTCGCCGTCGAAGAAAATGTCGAGCACGCGCCCGTCGATCAGCTCAGACTGACGGATAATTGTGGCATCCGCTCTGCCCAGGCTGATATTTGCAGACTGAATATCTCTCTCATTCAGAGATTCTTTTGCTATGAGCGTGGCGATGAACATGATTTCTCCGAAACTGGACAAGAATGTCGCGCTGATCGTCGGACCGACGGCCAGCGGTAAATCCGCCTTGGCACTGGAGCTTGCCAAAAAGCAACCCTCGGTGATCATCAATGCGGACAGCGCCCAGGTCTATAGCGATCTCAGAATCCTGAGCGCGCGCCCGAGCGAAGAAGAAATGGGCGGGATTGAGCATCAGCTGTTCGGCTATATCGACGGCGAGGAAGCCTGCTCCGCCGCGCGTTGGGCTCATGACGCCAAGACGGCAATTGCGGCAGCCCATGAGCGCGATATCCTGCCGATACTGGTTGGTGGCACCGGCCTATATGTCCGGATATTGCTCGACGGCATTGCGCCAATCCCTGAAATCGCTCCGGCAATCCGGCAGAAAATCCGGCAAATGGAACTATTGGAAGCATATCAGGCGCTGCAAAGTCTTGATCCCGTTTCGGCGGAAAGATTGAACCCGAGCGATAGCACCCGCATCCAACGCGCGCTGGAAGTGATCCAGTCGACCGGCAAGCCGCTGGACCATTGGCAAAAGCACAAGACTGGCGGCATTGGCGAGAATATCAAATTGCATCCGCTGATACTGCTGCCGCCGCGCGAATGGCTCTATCAGCGCTGTGACTTGCGATTGCACCAGATGATGGAGGAAGGCGCGGCGGAAGAAGTCGAAAATCTTCTGCAACGGGATCTGCCGCCAAATCTGCCGGTTATGCGGGCTATCGGAGTATCTGCCATCGCCGCCTGGCTAGCCGGTGACATCAGCCGGGAAGCCGCGATAGAGCGGGCACAGACCGCAACCCGCCAATATGCCAAGCGCCAATATACGTGGTTCCGCAATCAGGGCCCGCAAGGATGGCCGAGGCTTGAAGAACCATTAAATAATGATTTTGACGAGATAATTGAAACTATATTACGCGATTAGGCCTTGACATAACATATTCAGATATGTAGCGACCCCCGAATTAACTAAGCCTTGCCTATTGTGTTGCAGTGCATCATGGCGGGGCTTCAGCGCAAACAGACAGCTAATGGAGCATGATGTGGCCGAAAAAAGCGGCGCCGATATATTGGTCGAAACCCTGCTGGAACTAGGCGTGGATACCGTTTTCGGCTATCCGGGCGGCGCGGTGCTTCCCATTTATGATGCGCTCTACGAGCATCCGAAAATCAAACATATTCTGGTCCGGCACGAGCAAGCCGCTACCCATGCCGCAGAAGGCTATGCCCGTTCGACCGGGAAGCCGGGTGTGGTGCTGGTAACGTCCGGCCCGGGTGCAACCAATGCCGTCACCGGTATTACCGATGCCCTGATGGACAGCATTCCGATGGTCGTCATCACCGGCCAGGTCGCAACCAATCTGATCGGCACGGACGCTTTTCAGGAGGCCGACACGGTCGGTATCACGCGCCATTGTACCAAACATAATTATCTGGTGAAAAAGCCTTCCGATCTGGCGCAAGTCGTTCAGGAAGCCTTTCATATCGCTACCCAGGGCCGGCCGGGTCCGGTGGTCATCGATATTCCCAAGAATGTCCAGGTTGCAGCAACAGAATATAGCAGCAATGCGACCAGGACCAACACCCGCTATCAGCCCCAGACCGAGGGTGATTTCAAGGCGATCAACGCCGCCGCCGAAATGATCATGAACGCGAAAGCGCCGATCCTCTATACGGGTGGCGGAATCATCAACAGCGGTCCGAAGGCTAGCGAGACCCTGCGGGAACTGGCCGAATTGCTGGGATGCCCGGTAACCTCGACGCTGATGGGCCTGGGTGCGTTTCCGGCTTCGTCCGACAAATGGCTCGGCATGCTAGGCATGCACGGCACTTTTGAAGCCAATATGGCGATGAACAAGGCTGACCTTGTGGTCTGCCTTGGCGCTCGGTTTGACGACCGGATCACGGGACGGCTTGACGCTTTCTCGCCCAACAGCAAGAAAATCCATGTCGATATCGACCGTTCGTCGATCAACAAGACCATCCGGGTCGATCTGCCCGTCGTCGGCGACGTTGGCCGGGTGATGGAGCAATTAATCGCCGTGCTCAAGGGCCGCCGCTTTGCAACACCGGACCTTGCCGAATGGTGGTCGCGGATTGCCGGCTGGCGGGCAACCAACTGCCTCGAATATCCGGAGAGCAAGACGGAAATCATGCCGCAGGAAGCCATTCGCAAATTGTGGCAGGCGACGCATGAGCGCGAACCGATCATCACCACCGAAGTCGGGCAGCACCAGATGTGGGCCGCCCAGCATTTCGACTTCGAAAGCCCTAACAAGTGGCTGACCAGCGGCGGTCTCGGCACCATGGGCTATGGCCTGCCTGCCGCGATTGGCGCGCAGCTCGGCAATCCGGATGCTCTGGTCATCGATATTGCCGGCGAAGCGTCGATCCAGATGAATATTCAGGAACTCGGCACCGCAACCCAATATCGGCTGCCGGTGAAAATTTTCATCCTCAACAATGAATATATGGGCATGGTCCGCCAATGGCAGGAACTGACCTATGAAAGCCGTTATTCAAATAGTTACAGCGATAGTTTGCCAGATTTTGTAAAGCTCGCGGAAAGCTATGACTGGACCGGTATCCGCATTGAGGATCCCGCTGATCTTGAAGCCGGGATTCAGAAAATGCTCGAAACCGACGGTCCCGTAATGGTTGATTGCCGCGTCGCGCAGCTGGCGAACTGCTTCCCGATGATCCCGTCTGGCGCAGCCCATACCGAGATGCTGCTTACCGCAGAGGATGTTAAGGGCACCATGGACGACCAAGCAAAGGCCCTTGTCTGATGCATATTTACGAAGAAGCCGTTGAACGCCACGTTCTTGCAGTTCTGGTTGACAATGAAGCCGGTATATTGGCCCGTATTGCGGGCATGTTCACCGCGCGCGGATATAATATCGACAGCCTGACCGTGGCCGATATCAGCGAAGATCATGCCGTGAGCCGGATAACCATTGCCACCAACGGCCCGCCGCACGTCATTGAGCAAATCATCGCCCAGCTGGACAGGCTTGTTCCCGTGCATAGCGTGCGTGACCTGACAGAATCCGGACCGCATGTGCAGCGCGAACTGGCGCTGGTAAAAGTCGCCGGTAAGGGCGAGCATCGCATCGAAGCCATGCGGCTGGCGGATATTTACCGCGCCCGGGTCGTCGACGCGACAACCGAAAGCTTTGTCTTTGAAATTACCGGGGCTCCGGAAAAGATCGAGACATTTGTCAGCCTGATGCGCGAAGTTGGTTTGGTCGAAGTTGGCCGCACCGGCGTAGTCGCCATTGGCCGGGGACCAGATCCTGCATGAAACAAATACAGCGTCTCTAGACTAGCCAAATCTGGCGGCTGTGAGCGCCCTAACCCTATTCGCTATCATCTGATTATAAGGAAGAAAAATGAAAGTTTACTATGACGCCGACGCTGACCTCGGCCTGATCACCGGCAAGAAAATCGCGATTGTCGGTTACGGCAGCCAGGGCCATGCCCATGCCCAGAACCTCCGCGACAGCGGCGTCAAGGACGTAGCCATTGCGCTGCGTGCCGGCTCAGCCACCGCGAAAAAGGCCGAAGGCGCCGGTTTTCAGGTCATGACCAACGCTGAAGCTGCGAAATGGGCCGATATCGTCATGGTCCTCGCACCGGACGAGCATCAGGCTGCAATTTATGCCGATGATCTGCACGCCAATATGAAAGAGGGCGCTGCCCTCGCCTTCGCCCATGGTCTCAACGTCCATTTCGGCCTGATCGAGCCACGCGAAGATCTCGACGTGATCATGATTGCTCCTAAAGGCCCCGGCCACACAGTGCGCAGCGAATATCAACGCGGCGGCGGTGTGCCCTGCCTGATCGCGATTGACCGCGATGTGTCCGGCAATGCCCATGACGTTGCGCTCGCTTATGCATCCGGCGTTGGCGGCGGCCGCTCCGGTATCATCGAAACCAATTTCCGCGAGGAATGCGAAACCGATCTGTTCGGTGAACAGGCCGTGCTTTGCGGTGGTATCACCCATCTCATCCAGGCAGGTTTCGAAACCCTGACCGAAGCCGGCTATGCGCCTGAAATGGCCTATTTCGAGTGTCTGCACGAGACCAAGCTGATCGTCGATCTGCTCTACGAAGGCGGCATCGCCAACATGCGTTATTCCATCTCGAACACCGCAGAATATGGCGACATCACCAGCGGTCCGCGGGTCATCACCTCGGAAACCAAGGCGGAGATGAAGCGGATTTTGGAGGACATTCAATCCGGTCGTTTCGTGAAGAATTTCGTGCTCGACAACCGCGCCGGACAACCGGAACTGAAAGCCGCACGCAAGCAGGCTGCAGCGCATCCGATCGAGGAAACCGGCGCCCAGCTCCGCGCTATGATGCCGTGGATCGGCGCCAACAAGCTGGTTGATAAAGAAAAGAACTAGAAGACAGCGAGACCGGGCGACCCAATTTCAGGTCGCCCGGTCTCGAGCCGCCGCAAAGCTCAACAATTCTTCGGCAACCTCATGGTCGCAGTCTTTTACCAGTTCGCTGACCGCCTTGGTCAGGCTGGCAGTTTGATCAACGGTTTTCGATGCCATGCTCCATCCGGGAAACTGCCTCCGGACGATCACACCGCTCTTCAACCGGAAAATGGCATGATGGCGGGCATCCAGGGATATTCGTGCAAATGTCTCCTCAACCCGGTCTTGATCGCCTTCAAGATACTGCAAAAAACGCTTGTGATCCTGGATCAATATACCGGTGATGCCATTGCGATTGTTGTTCTTTGTCGCGGCGGCCAGAATCGTATCCAGCTCTTCACTCGATAACGGACGCTTCGGCGTACTCATATAAACGAGTCGATACATTCCACAGCCCCTCCCGTGGCCTCGAACAGCTCGTGATATTATATCGACCTTAAAGAATTGCAACATATAGTAAATTTTGATTTTTTGGCCGATTTGCCCGCCTCGTTCTGATCCGGTTTACCGCTGTTAACCGTCGGACTGCGCAATTTCTCGCTCGCAGGAGGCGGCCATGCATACATCCGTGTACCGATCAAAAAAATTGCACCGGCTCAAAAAAATCGTCCTCGATGGTTGATTTATCTGCGACTCTGGATAGATACAGCAGCATGACACGGTCTAAAGCTCTCTTGCTGCTACGACTTATACGCCCTTAGGCGTACCGTTGCTGCTGCCCGAATGGCGCAGCGCCCCGCCTAAGGGATGATTTACCAGACAATATAAGCAAACTCGCGAATTTGTGCCTTGCGCGCATCTTCCAGCAGCATAAGAGTAAAGTCATGCACAAGAACCCGTCACAAAAATACCGACCGTTTCCCCAGATAGACCTGCCCAACCGGCAATGGCCATCGCGCACTATAGACAAGGCGCCCCGCTGGCTGTCCACCGATTTGCGCGACGGCAACCAGGCCCTGATCGACCCGATGGATGGCCAGAAGAAGCAGCGGTTTTTCGATCTGCTGGTCAAAATCGGGATCAAGGAAATCGAGGTCGGCTTCCCGTCCGCCGGTGCCACCGATTTCGATTTTATCAGCGGTCTCGTCAAATCGGGCAAGATACCCGATGATGTCATGGTACAGGTATTGACCCAGTCCCGCCGCGACCTGATCGAAACCAGCTTTGCCAGCCTCGAGGGTGCGCGGGCCGCGATTGTTCATCTGTATAACGCCGTATCCCCCGCCTGGCGCGATGTCGTGTTCCGGCTCGACAAGCAGGGCGTCAAGGACATCGCCCGCGAAGGCGCGACCATCTTGCGCGAGCAGGCCGAGAAATATCCCGGCACCGACTGGCATTTCGAATATTCGCCGGAGACATTCTCGACCGCCGAACTGGATTTCAGTCTGGAAGTTGTGGAAGCGGTGATGGAAATCATCGAGCCAACCGCAGAAAAGCCGTTGATCCTCAATCTGCCCGCCACGATCGAAGCCGCGACACCCAATATCTACGCCGACCAGGTCGAGTGGATGTGCAACAATATCAGCAAGCGCGAGCATGTCGTGATCAGCCTGCACACCCATAATGACCGGGGTTCAGGCATTGCCGCTTCGGAACTGGGCATGATGGCTGGCGCGGACCGGGTCGAAGGCTGCCTGTTCGGCAATGGCGAACGCACCGGCAATGTCGATCTGGTGACATTGGGTCTGAATCTCTACACCCAAGGCGTTGATCCGGAACTGGATTTCTCCAACATGGACGAGATCGTAAAAACCGTGGAATATTGCAACCAGTTACCGGTTCCCGCTCGCCATCCTTATGCCGGCGAGCTGGTCTTTACCGCTTTCTCCGGATCGCATCAGGATGCGATCAAGAAAGGCTTTACCGCCCAGGAACAGCGCAATGACGAGCTGTGGAACGTTCCCTATTTGCCGATTGATCCCCGCGACCTCGGCCGCGACTATGAAGCGGTCATCCGGGTCAACAGCCAGTCCGGCAAGGGCGGCATCGCCTGGATCCTGGAACAGGACCACGGGTTGAAACTACCCAAACGGCTGCAAGCCAATTTCAGCCGGACGGTGCAGGAACTGGCCGACGAAACGAGCCGTGAATTATCCTCGGATGATATCTGGGTCGCATTCCAGAAACGCTATCACATTGACGGCAGCGGGAAATATAGTCTGATCGATTATGACGAGCGCGCCACCGGTGGCGAGCGCATTTTCGTCGGCAAGATCAAGGGACCCGATGGCGAGATATCTGTCAGCGGCCGCGGAAATGGCCTGATTTCCAGCGTGGTTGATGCCGTTTCTTCCGCTCTCGGCGCAACCCTCGAGATCGTCGATTATAACGAACATGCGCTGGGTTCCGGCAAGGATGCGCAGGCAGCCGCTTATATCCAGTGCAAGACGGACGACGGCAAAGAATTTTTCGGAGTCGGTATCAACAGCGATGTTGCCACCGCGTCGGTCCAGGCTTTGCTCAGTGCCGTGAACCGAATTTAAGCAGTCGGTTAAAATAACAGTAGAATATGCCGCTGCATCGGTTATTGCAGTGGCATATTTTTTCAGATCGGGGTTTCCATGACTTTACCAGCCATTTTCGACAATCTTCGCCTGCCGCTTATCGGCTCACCCTTGTTCATCGTGTCGGGGCCGGAACTGGTGATCGCGCAATGCAAGGCCGGTATCGTCGGCAGCTTCCCTGCCCTCAACGCCCGTCCGCAGTCGATGCTCGACGAATGGCTGCACCAGATCACCGAAGAGCTGGCGGCATGGAACCGTGAAAACCCTGACAAGCCTGCGGCGCCGTTTGCGGTCAACCAGATCGTCCACAAGTCCAATGATCGACTCGATCAGGACATGGCAACCTGCGCGAAATGGAAAGTGCCGATCGTCATCACCTCGCTGGGCGCGATCGAAGATCTGAACACCGCCGTAAAAGGCTGGGGCGGCATCACCCTGCACGACATCATCAACAACCGCTTTGCCCACAAGGCGATCGAAAAGGGCGCGACCGGACTTATCCCTGTTGCTGCCGGAGCCGGCGGCCATGCCGGCACGCTATCGCCGTTCGCCCTGATGCAGGAAATCCGCGAGTGGTTTGACGGTCCTGTTGCACTCTCCGGCTCTATCGGCAACGGCGCATCTATTCTGGCAGCGCAAGCGATGGGCGCGGATCTTGGCTATGCCGGTTCGGCTTTCATTGCCACCAAGGAAGCCAATGCCGATCAGGGCTATAAGGAAGGCATTGTCGAGGGCAAGGCATCCGACATCGTCTATTCCGACCTGTTCACCGGCGTGAAGGGCAATTATCTGCGCAAGTCGATCGAGCAGGCAGGTCTGGACCCCGACAACCTGCCTCAGGGCGACTATAAGACCATGGACTTCGGATCCGGTGGCAATACCGAGAAAAAGGCCTGGAAAGACATCTGGGGCTGCGGCCAGGGCATCGGCCTGATCAATGACGTGATGAGCGTACAGGACATGGTCGACCAGTTCACCGCCGAATATCGGGCAGCGCGGGAAAGCCTGAAAGAGCGGTTTAACTATTAAACAACCGCCGAGCGCCGGACGCTGTAACAATGGCTCTAATCTGAAAGGATATCATTCCTGATGCAAAAGCCATTGATCACCAACAGATTCGTCGAACGCTTCAATCTGTCGACCCCGATTGCCCTGGCCCCGATGGCCCTGGCTAACGGAGGGAACCTGGCTGCCGCATGCGCGCGTGCCGGAGCGCTCAGCCTGGTCGGCGGTGGCTATGGCGATCTTGTCTGGACGCAACGCGAATATAGCGAGGCGATCAGCCTGCTCGACGGCAACCAGGACAATTTGTCGCGACTGGGCTGCGGCTTTATCTCGTGGAAGCTCGCGGAAGACCGAAGTGCCTTTGACTGGTTGCTGGATCAACCGCAGAAACCCGCTGCGGTCATGCTGTCATTCGGTGATCCGACGGCCTTTGCCAAGATATTATCCGATCTTAATATCCCGGTCATTTGCCAGATCCAGACAATGGCGCAGCTACCGCAAGCGTTGGACGCCGGCGCAAGCGTGATTGTCGCGCAAGGCACCGAGGCCGGTGGTCACGGCATGAATGAACGCGAAGGCCGCAACACATTCACCTTCGTCCCGGAAATCGCTGACTGGCTCGCGAAACATTCTCCACAGACAATATTGCTCGCTGCCGGCGGGATTGCCGATGGTCGCGGTCTCGCGGCTGCAATGACGCTGGGCGCCGACGGCGCGCTGATCGGTTCCAGATTATGGGCAACCACGCAATCACTGGCCACGGAAAGTGCGAAGAATATCGCTCTGCAGGCCAGCGGAGATGACACCACCAGAAGCAGCATTTTCGACATCTTGCGGGGCAAAAACTGGCCGGAACAATTCGACTTTCGGGCGATCAGAAATAAATTGCACAGAAAATGGGAAGGCCGGATCGACGAATTGCGCTCCGACCCCGCGGCAGCGATGGAAGATTATGCCAGCGGTGCCGGTCAGGAAGATTATGACAGGGCCCATATAACGGTCGGTCAGGATGTCGGCCTGATCAACGACATATCATCGGCGGAAGAGGTGATCGACAACATCGGCCAAGAAGCAGCGCGCTTGTTGAACGGTGGAAACACCGGAAAAATAGCCACGAGAAGATTGGCCTGACATCGACAGCGCTTTGCCTATCGATATCCGGTTTCTGCAGCGGGTAACGATGCCTCACTACTGAATATCGGATTGTCCGCACCGATGGCGAAACGCCCGCCGACCAGCCCGACAAAGAGCAGCAATATCAGCAGCCAGATCAGGAATATGCCACTGGTGATTCGCCAGTTTCGCGGCGGCAGTCCCTGCACCAGAAAGGTCACGATTCCGGCTACGTTGATGCAGACAAGGTTGGTTGCCAGCAAGAACAGCGCCCTGAAACCAAGCACCTCCTCGCCGCTGCCGAGGAATAATCCGGCTGCGGCAATCGGCGGGACCAGCGCTACTGCAATCATCACGCCGACCAGCGAGAGCGAAGCGCCCTGACTGAACGCGAGGACACCTGCGGCGCCGCAGGCCAGCGCCAGAGCAATATCGGCGGGGTGTACGATCGTGCGGTTCCTGAGTTCGGGAACCAGCGGATCGACGTCGATGAACATGCCGAGCAGGAATGTGAACGCCAGAGCGGCCAATATTCCGACGACAAGCGTATTCATGGCGCGGCGGCCAAGCGAACGATCGCCGAGCGTAGCAGCCATCGCCATCGCCATGGTCGGACCAAGCAGCGGGGCTATGATCATCGCGCCGATGACCACGGCGGTCTGGCCGCTGCGCATCCCCAAGGCGGCGATCAGCGCGGAGAGGATCACCGTCAGCAGATAATTGGGGCGCAGTTCCAGACTGGCCTCGATATCGTCATAAAGCTCGTTGGTGCTGATCCGGTCCCGGGTGAAGAATATTTCCAGCTTGCTCGGCGGTTTGCTTTCGCCAGACGGGGACGACGCAATTTCCTCCAGCTCGGGGATTTCGGGCAAAACCGCCTCGACCTGAAGAACGAGGACCGAGAATCCTGCAATATTTTTGAAGTTCCGGTCGAGCTCGGCGATCAGCGCCTCGATCAACCGGCTGGCCACTAAGCAGGAAAATTTCTCGAGACCGTCGGGCACGGGTTCCTGCCAGAAACGGCTGCAATGTCGGGCAATAATCTCTTTGGTCCGTGACACTTCTGCGTCGGGTACAATGATCTCAACCAGCCTTGCAGACATATCCGGCTCCTTCCGCTTGCGCGACGGCATTCACGCAGGATCAGCTCAGTCCGACGATCCGCAATTCACCATCGTTTCAACGCCGGGAGCCTACATTTCCCCACGTTCGCGCCGTATCGCAAACCATTTTTCGACATTGGCATTATGCTCTTTCAGCGTGTCGGCAAAAATATGCCCGCCCTTGCCGTCTGCGACAAAGTAGAGCGCGCTGGTCTTCGCCGGATTCAGAACCGCCTCGATCGACGCGCGCCCCGGGTTGGCAATGGGGCCTTTCGGTAAACCCACCATCGCATAGGTATTATAGTCGTTAACCTGGGCAATTTCCGACTGCCTGATACGCCGTCCCAGCGGCTTTCCCTTGGTGATCGGATAAATGATCGTCGGATCGGCCTGCAGCATCATATTCTTGCGGACCCGGTTGCCGTAAACACCCGCTACCGTCCGCCGTTCCCGGGCTAACGCGGTTTCTTTCTCCACGATCGCGGCCAGAATCACCGCTTCCTCCGGTGTCTTGACGACGCTGGCTTTTGTCCGCTTCGGCCAAAGCTCGGCAAGCGTTTCCTTCATCGCGTCCTGCATCCGCTGCAACACCGCAGAGCGTTGCTCACCCCGTTCGAAACTATAGCTGTCCGGCAGAATAGAGCCTTCTGCAGGAACCGGAATATCGCCCTTGAGCAACTCTTCGGCCATCAATTTTTCATACACAATGATCGACGGCGTTCCTTCGGGAACCGTGATCAGCCGTTGCACCGATTTGCCGCCCTGCAGAATATCCAGAACCTGCGCGTTGCTCGCGCCCGCCGGGATTTCGAATTCTCCGGCCTTGATTGGCTCCGATCCACCGAGAATCTTTGCCCGGTTCAGGAATGTATCGGCGGACTTGATAACGCCTTCCGATTCCATGACTTTTGCCGCCATGGACAGACTGGAACCCGGCTTGATGATGATCGTGCGCTGCTGTTCCAGCGGACCGCTGCCGTTCCAGCCATAGAGGAAATTGCCCGCCAGCAGGACTGCAATGATCGCCGCTGCCGCCAATATCAGGCAACCGAGACGGCGCATTATACTAGATGGCTTTCATGATGATGCTGGCATTGGTTCCGCCAAAGCCGAAGCTGTTGCTCAGCACAGCCTTCACTTCGCGCTTTTTCGCGATATGCGGTACCAGATCGACGCCTTCACAACCTTCATCCGGGTTGTCGAGATTGAGCGTGGGCGGCACAATCTGGTCGCGCAGGGCAAGAATGCTGAAGATACCTTCAACAGCGCCGGCACCGCCGAGAAGATGGCCAATCGCCGATTTGGTCGAACTCATCGACATTGTCTTGAGGTCATCCCCGAACAGCCGCTTGATCGCCGCCAGCTCGATTGTATCTGCCATCGTCGATGTGCCATGCGCGTTGACATAGTCGATATCGGCGGTGGTCAGGCCCGAGCGTTTCAGTGCCATTTCCATCGACCGGTAAGCTCCGGTGCCGCCAGGATGCGGCGCGGTAACGTGATAGGCATCGCCCGACATGCCATAGCCGACAACTTCGCAATAGATATTGGCGCCGCGGGCCTTGGCATGCTCATATTCTTCCAGAACGACGACGCCTGCGCCCTCGCCCATCACGAAACCGTCGCGGTCCTTGTCATAGGGACGGGATGCAGCCGTCGGATCGTCATTGCGTTTGGTGGATAGCGCCTTAGCCTGGGCAAAACCGGCGATACCAATCGGACAGATGGTCGCTTCCGCGCCACCGGCCAGCATCACGTCGGCATCGTCCAGAGCGATCATGCGAGCCGCGTCCCCGATGCTGTGCGCACCGGTCGAGCAAGCGGTCACAACCGCGTGATTCGGCCCCATCAGACCATATTTGATCGAAACCTGACCCGAGATGAGATTGATAAGCCGTCCATGGACGAAATGCGGGCTGACCCGGCTTGGTCCGCGTTCCGCGAGAACCAGCGATTCCTTTTCGATTCCGGGCAATCCGCCTATTCCGGAACCGATAGAACAACCAGCGCGCAGCCGTTCTTCCTCGGACATGTCGGTAAGGCCGGCATCTTCAAGCGCCTGACCGGCGGCGTCGATACCGTAGATGATGAACGGGTCGACTTGGCGCTGAACCTTGTGGTCAACGCGCAAGTTGGGATCGAAGCCATATTCATGGTCCGCGGGTTTCACTTCGCAGGCGATATGACATTTCTGATCGGATGCATCGAAACGGGTGATTTTTCCCGCACCAGACTTGGAAGCCAATATATTGCTCCAGGTCGTTTCCACATCTCCGCCCAGCGGCGTTACCAGGCCCATTCCGGTTACAACTACACGGCGCATATCATGCCTCTCCTTGCGGGCTTCCCTGCCCTAAATCAAAAACGGCCACCGGTTCAGGATATTCCTCCCGGGCCGGTGAGCCGCTTTGCTGTCTTTCAGCGATCATTGGCCCCGAGGCGCGCCAGTTTTCGTGGCAGCGCCTCAAAATCAATTAGCCTTTGTTTTTGTCGATAAAATCGATGGCATCTTTGACGGTACCGATTTTTTCAGCCGCGTCGTCTGGAATTTCGACGCTGAATTCTTCTTCAAAAGCCATGACCAGTTCAACAATGTCGAGGCTGTCAGCGCCCAGATCATCGATGAAGGCAGCTTCTTCGGTTACTTTGTCGGCTTCAACGCCGAGATGCTCAACAACAATCTTTTTAACCCGGTCTGCAGTCTCACTCATGAGAGGTCCCTTTTTGTTAGGATGTAATTTCAATTTCGTCCTAGTGCGGTGACGCGCGCCTTGCAAGTGTCCGTGAAGTCGAAATCGCACTAGAGATGATGTTTTTAGGCAAAGCCCTAGGAAATCATCGCCATACCGCCATTTACATGGATGGTCTGGCCGGTGACGTAAGAGGCTTCCTGACTGGCCAGATAGACCACAGCAGCGCTGATATCGTCGCCTTTGCCCATTTTCCCCGCCGGAATCTTGCGGTTGATCTCGTCTTTCTGGGCATCGGTCAGTGCATCGGTCATCGGTGATTCAATGAATCCCGGCGCAACGCAGTTGACCGTGATATTGCGGGAGGCCAGTTCCTGGGCCAAGGCCTTGGACATGCCGACAAGCCCGGCCTTGGACGCAACATAATTGGCCTGTCCGGGATTGCCAGTCGCGCCGACAACCGAGCTGATCGAGATAATCCGGCCATGGCGCGCCTTCATCATCGGGCGAGCAGCGGCACGGATCAGGCGAAAGGCCGATTCCAGATTGACGCGGATCACGTCGGAAAAATCTTCGTCAGACATCCGCATCACCAGCCCGTCGCGGGTAATGCCGGCATTGTTGACCAATATGTCGAGCTTGCCGAGCTTCGCAACCGTGTCCGGGACCAGCGCATCGACTTCTTCCGCTTTGGAAAGATCGCAAGGCATGACGATATGGCCTTCACCGGCCATTTGCGGGATCATCTCCATCAGCACATGCATGCGCGTGCCGGAAAGCGCGACGGTCGCACCTTGTTCAGCGAGGGATTTCGCGATCGCCGACCCGATCCCGCCCGATGCTCCGGTTACCAGCGCGGTCATTCCGCTTAAATCAAACATTCCCAATTCCTTTAAAATTCCGGTCCATCAAGACCGACGATATTGCTGTTACAGACTTTTCAAAAAACTCTCGATATCGTCCATCGTTACAAGGCTGACGGTTTCCGCATCGGGCGCAATGCGTCCGACCATCCCGGTAAGGACCTTGCCGCCAAATTCGACAAACTGCCCGACGCCGGCTTCTGCCATATTGCCGACCGACTCGCGCCAGCGCACGGTGCCGGTCACTTGCTGGACCAGCAGTTCGCGGATTTCGTCGACGTCGGAAACGGGGGCCGCAGTGACATTGGCAAAAACCGGAACTATCGGCGAGAATATGCTCGCTTCGGCCAGCGCTTCTTCCATCGCTTCAGCCGCAGGCTGCATCAGCGAACAGTGGAAAGGTGCCGACACCGGCAGCAATATGCCGCGCTTGATGCCATGTTCCTTTGCCGCGGCTATCGCGCGCTCGATCGCGCCAATCTGCCCGGAAATCACAACCTGAGTCGGGTCATTGTCGTTGGCGACCGTACAGATTTCACCCTGTGAAGATGCGTTCGCCAGCGCGGAAGCCTTTTTGATATCGGCACCCAGCAGGGCCGCCATGCCGCCCTCGCCTACAGGCACCGCCTTCTGCATCGACTGGCCGCGCAATTTCAGCAATTCCGCTGTCGTCGTCAGGTTTAGAGATCCGGCAGCACAAAGCGCGGTATATTCGCCAAGACTGTGACCCGCTACATAAGAGCAGAGATCGCCGAGCGACTTGCCGCCATCTTTCTCCATGACCCGCAAGGTTGCAATGGCATTGGCCATGATCGCCGGCTGGGCGTTTTCCGTCAATGTCAGCTCGTCCAACGGCCCATCGCACATCAGCTTGAACAGACTTTGTTCCAGCGCATGGTCAACTTCTTCGAACACTTCCCGGGCGGTACTACTCGCCTCGGCAAGCGCTTTGCCCATGCCCACGGCCTGGCTACCCTGTCCCGGAAAAACAAATGCACGCATATCGACCCCTCAATTCTCGAATATATTTGGAGGAATTAGGCATGATTGATGGGTCATGCAAGCGCCGCGCATCTCTGAAGCGCATCGGAGGAAACCATTTGCGCAATTTTAATCGCGTGATTAAGCCGTCTCTATGACCGATGAGCTATTTGAAGAAAAGCTGGAAATCTATTGCAAAGCCACATTTGGGGCAGAGGGTGAATTCGGCCAATTGCGGAGACTTTCCGGCGGCGCGAGCATGGAAAGCTGGGCATTTGCTTATGGCGGGGAAGAATTTGTCCTGCGCCGCCTGCCCAGCGGCCTTTCGGCAGATGATGACGGATTGCGCGGCGTACCGCTTTCCGCCCAGGCCGATATTATCGAACTGGCCTGCTCTGTCGGGGTGACGGCCCCTCAGGTTCGAGGCAGGCTGAAGCCGGAGCACGGACTGGGAGAAGGCTTCATCATGGCCAAGGCGGAGGGGGAGACCCTGCCGCATAAAATATTGGACAATCCCGAGTTTGTCGAAGCCGAAGCCAGTCTCACAGAACAATGCGCTGGAGAACTGGCGGCCATCCACAAAATTCCGCTGGCCTCCCTGCCCGCTTCGCTGGAATATTTCTCGCCAACCGAACTGATCCACCTCCAGAAGGACAAATATGACGAGATTGGTGGCCAGATTCCGATCTACGAATATGTCTTCCACTGGCTGGAACAAAATGCGCCGGACGCATCCGACAAATATCTGGTGCACGGCGATTTCCGGATGGGCAATTTGATGATCGACCAGCGAGGCCTGACCGCAGTGCTTGACTGGGAACTGGCCCGGATTGGCGATCCGGTGCAGGATCTTGCCTATTTCTGCACTCCAAGCTGGCGATTCGGTCATTATGAAAAGGAAGCGGGCGGGTTCGACAGCGCGCAATCTTTCCTGCGCGCCTATGCTGCCGCAAGCGGCGCAGAAGTCGATCCGGACCGTTTCTGTTTCTGGCTGATCTATTCCACCCTCTGGTGGGGCATAGCCTGCATGGTGATGGGCCAAATCTGGCGCAGTCACGGCGACCGTTCGCTCGAACGCACGGTGATCGGCCGCCGCGTGTCTGAAGTAGAAGTCGATCTTGCCCTGTTGTGCGAAGAAATTTTGCCGGACGACATTTGCACGCCGCTCCACTGGACAGCGCCCGATTCCGGACCAGCGTCTGGCGAAACCGGCTATGGCGAGCTTCTGACCGCTCTTGGCGAATGGAACAAGACACAAGTCCAGCCCGGATTGGAGGGGCATGACAAATTCCAGTCCCGCGTCGCAGGAAATGCCCTCGGCATCGCGCAGCGGCAGGCGGAATGGGGTCCCGCTTTCCGGGACGCTGCCCGCACGCGCCTAGCCGCTATCGGTTATGATCATCGACAGCTTTGCAGCGGACTTTCAAAAGGCGAGATCGAAATTACCGGTTCGGGAGTCTGGGACCATCTGCGACTATCGGCCCTTGAACGACTGTCTATCGACCAACCCAAATATGCAGGCCTTAAGGTCGCACTCAACAAATGGAGCCCATCATGACCGCTTTCGAAATCCCGCAGGAAATTGAAGATTATCTGGCCGTGCTGGATAGCTTCATCGAAGCCGAAATCAAACCGCTCGAACGGCGCGACGACAATATCCGCTTCTTCGATCACCGGCGCGAAGATGCGCGGACCAACTGGGAAAACCAGGGGCTGCCCACCGAGGAATGGGAATCATTGCTGGTAGAAATGCGGCAGATCGCCGATGCGGCCGGCCATTATCGCTATGCCTTGCCGGAGGAATTTGGCGGCCAGAACGGTACCAATCTGGGCATGGCACGGATCCGGGAGCATCTGGCGCATAAAGGACTCGGCCTGCACAATGATTTGCAGAACGAGAATAGTATCGTCGGCAACCTCGTGCAGCCGCTGATGCTCCGCGACTTTGGCACCGAGCAGCAAAAACGCGACTATATTCCGGAGATGCTGGCCGGACGAATGGGCTGGTGCTTCGGTCTGACCGAGGAAGATCACGGTTCGGACGCGACATGGATGGACACGACCGCCGTCCGAGAAACCCGCGACGGAGTCGACGGCTGGCTGATCAACGGCAACAAGATGTGGACCACCGGCCTGCACAAGGCTTCGCATGTGATGACCTTTGCCCGGCACAGCGGCAAGGATGGCGACGCGCGCGGTATCGGCTGTTTCATCGTGCCGGTTGATGCCGAAGGCTTCAAGATCGGCGAATATATGTGGACATTCAACATGCCCACGGATCATCCGAAATGCTCCTACACCAATGTCTGGATTCCTGCCGACGCAGTGCTCGGCGATCTCGACAGGGGTCTCGCCTGCGCGCAGCATTTTGTCCACGAGAACAGAATCCGCCAGGCCGCCTCTTCACTCGGTGCCGCGCAATATTGCATCGATGAGTCGGTAAAATATGCCGGAGAACGCAAACCGTTCGGCAAGCCTTTGTCGGTCAATCAGGGCATCCAGTTCCCATTGGTCGAATTGCATACCGAAGCCGCCATGCTCCGCCAGCTAATCTACGCGACGGCGGCGAAGATGGACACGATGCCGAAACCGGATGTCGCAAAATATCTCTCCGCTCAGGTCAGCATGTGCAATTATCGCGCGAACCGTCTGTGCTGCGACGCCGCCGACCGCGCGATGCAGGTCCACGGCGGCATGGGCTATTCCCGCCACAAGCCATTCGAACATATCTACCGGCATCACCGCCGCTACCGGATCACCGAGGGTGCCGAAGAAATCCAGATGCGCAAGATCGGTGGCGACATGTTCGGCTTCCTGAACAGGAAGAAGTAGCAATTCAGGGTTGCATCGGGAGGCTGATCGTTCAATATCCAGGCGAAGAATTGTAACAAATCAGGTAGTTCGGACGATGCAGGAACAGTTGATTGACCGTATTTACGAATGTTCCATAGTGCCGGAGCTATGGCCCGATGTTCTGGATGAACTGGCGCAGATAACCGATTCGATCGGCGGCATGCTGTTTTCCGCCCGCAAAGCGGTAAACTGGACGGCTTCGGAAAGTGTGTTCGATGCGTTTGACACTTATGTGAAAGACGGCTGGTTCGAGAAATGTCCCCGGCGGACTTGCATGATGGGCAAATCGCAACCGACATTTTTTGTCGAGCAGGATTTCTGGAACGAAGAGGAACTGGCGAAGAATCCCTTTTACCGGGACTTCTTTCACCCGCGTGGCCTCGGCTGGTCGGCGGGAACGCTTCTGCAAATGCCGACCGGAGACAATATCGTCTTCAGCATTGAACGCCAACTCGACCAGGGACCGATCGAGCGCAATCACGTCGACCGGCTGAACGAACTGCGTCCGCATCTGTTGCGCAGCGCTTTTGTTTCGACCAGACTCGGCCTGCAACGCGCGCAAGGCGCCAGCGAAACACTTGCAAAATTCGGCCTGCCCGCCCTGGTTCTCGACGCCGAGGGCAAATTTGTCGAAGCCAATGACCGGGCCCAATCCGTTGCCGACTATGTGAAATTCAACGAAGCGGGTCGCCGCGTGGCTTTTTCGGATCGGCGTTCGGAGGCCTTTTTAACCAGCGCATTGAAAACACTGAACGTCGTTGCCTCGACCGACAGCCTTTCCTTCCCGATCCGCAATCAGGACGGCAATGCGGTTTTCGTCGGCCATGTCATGCCCATCACGCTGGCGGCCCATGATATTTTTGCCAATAGCTACGCGCTCCTATTCTTCACCCCGCTCGACCAGACGCGGGCACCGTCGACCGATCTGATGCGAAGCCTGTTCGACATGACCGTAGCCGAAACCCGCATCGCCAAAGGTCTGGTAAAGGGCCGTACGCTGGCGGAAATTGCGGAAGACGGCGGCGTGTCGATCACGACCGTCCGATCGCAACTGAGCAGCATCCTCGAAAAGACCGGCTGTGGCCGTCAAGCCGAACTGGTCGGACTGCTTGCCAATATCGCACTCGGTCAAAGCGACGAGACACCGGACAGCTAGGCCTCCCGTACAAACATCGACCCACAGGGTTGTTCCTTTCAAAAGACCATGAATATTCCCGGCCTTCATTCATTTGAATGATGAACCGTCTTTTTTCCCCGCGCATAAACAATCTCACGGTTCCTCGACGGGGAGCCAAGTTTTTCCGCCTGAAAAGCGGATCTATCTGCACAGGGAGCTAGAATATCATGACCAAGTCACAGTTTATCTCGACATCAGCCATCGCCTTTGCCGCAATGATCGCTTTCGGCGCGCCGGCACAGGCGGCAAAGCAAGCACCGGTCGAGCTGACACATTGCGATGCAAGCTATGGCACGATTGCTGTGGTCGAGGGCGATACACAGGGCTGGAGCAAATTCGGACTGGGCAGTCCGCGCGAACTGGTGACAGCCATTGCGCAGCAATCCGGCTGTTTCCAGGTTCATAGCGCCGCGAGCGCGACGCCGGCAGACTTCCTCGTCAACGTCATCGCCGGTGACGAGGAAGAGGTAGACCAGGGCGTACAGGCAGCAAAAGGTCTCGCGACAGATGCTTTCGTCCGCTCCGGCGCTGCTGGACAGATGCTCGGCAGCGTGCCGGGTGCCGGCGCGCTTATGGGCATGTTCGGCGGATTGGGCGGCAAGAAAAAAGTCGTTGCCGCAGGCATTCGCGTTGTCAGCCCCGCCAATGGCCAAACCCTTGTTGCCGGAACCGGAGAGGTCAAAAAATCGACCCTGTCGTTTGCCAGCGGCACCCCTTGGGTGGCTGGCGCCAACACGGCGGGCTATGCGGACTCCAAAGATGGCAAGATGCTGACCGAGGCGTTCATCATCGCCTATAATAGCGTTGTTTCCCAGGCCGGCGCGCTATCGGCTGTTCAAGTGGCAGCGCCTGCGGCCGAAGCGAGCGCGACATATACGGTTGCGATCGACACGAACCTGTACGCCAGCGCCAACAAAAGCGCCGACAAGGTCCGCGCATTACGCGCCGATACCGAATTGACACCAACCGGCAGCAAAGCCGGCCTGTTTGTCGAGGTCAGCGACAATTACGGTACGAAAGGATGGGTTTCGGTGGAAGACTTGCGATAATAGCGACCCGATCGCAAGACTGGCATCGTCTGGAAGGGTGCTTTCCGAACGGAGAGCGCCCTTTTCCCGTCTCAAGCCCCCGACGCCTGTGCCATTGCCGGAAACCCTGATGATTGCGGCATGTTTGGCTATCTCCGGCAGGGTCAGCCTTTGCAACATGAAGCCAGATATCCGTACTCAGAATATTTAAGTTTGAGGAGGAACTTCTTCGACTGTGCCGAAGAAGCGCAAAACCAGATTTCACTCGTCAAAGAAGAGAAGACAGTAATAAATAGCCCTGTTATTCAATGTCTGAAATACAGCCGATTCGCTGGCATCTCGACGGGGGTAGAGTGATTTGATCAAAAGCTTTAAGCAGCTACACGCTGCAATTATTGTATCATTTTTGATCGTATCTCCGGCACTTGCTGGAGAAGTACCGCTATACCAGCCAGCACCAGACTGGATCGAAACTTTTGATATCGAGAGTGTTTTAGCGGCCAAAGAATCCAGCAATGATCTGATTGTGGCGGTGGACCGTCAGGTAAAGATGGAAGATGGCCAGACGTGGCAATATGCCGACGTTATTCTTCGCGGCGGTTCCAGCGAAACTCTGGCCCAGATCGGTCGGTTGCAGGGAATGTGGAATCCCGAGCTTGGCGATTTCATTGTCCATAACGTCCAGATTATCAGAAACGGCGAAAGCATCGACCCGTTGGCCGACGGCAAGACATTCGATATTCTGCGGCGGGAAGCCGGGCTGGAAAAATTACAGATAAACGGGGTTTTGACCGCTTTTCTCCAGCTGGAAGGTTTGCAAATCGGAGATCTGGTGCGTTTGAGGGCGTCAACGACAATACGCGATCCGGCAATGGGCGGGCATATGCAACTGGTCGAGCCTTTGTTGGCCGAGCCGATCCGGCTCCAATTTGGTCGGTTTAAGCTAATTTGGCCCAAGGCTGACAATGTTCGCTGGCAAGTCGCTGGCAAAGATGCGGAATCTAAAATTAGCACGAAAGGTGCGTATAAGAATCTAATCATCGAACAGCCACTTCCAAAACAGCAGGAATCTGTGCCGGGCGCACCGTTGCGCTATGTAATCAACCCTATGATTGAAGCCACCAGCTTTGAGGACTGGGCTGCTGTTTCACGAACGGCTGCCCGTTTGTACAACATTGAAGGCCTGATCGCAGAGGGTAGCGCTCTGGCCAAAGAAGCTGATATCATAGCAGGCCAGACCTCCGATCCGAAAGAAAGAACCGCAGCAGCCCTGCAACTCGTTCAGGACAAGGTCCGCTATCTGTTCAATGGTCTCGGCGGGGGCAATTATACACCGCAAAGCCCGGACAAGACATGGACTCTGCGTTACGGAGATTGCAAGGCGAAAACACTCTTGTTGCTTGCGCTTCTTGACCGCCTCGGCATTGAAGCCCAGCCTGCCATGGTCCACACAACGCTAGCTGACGCGTTATCGGAGAGACTACCGACCCTTGCCGCCTTTGACCATATTATTGCACGAGCGACTATCGATGGACGTGTCTATTGGCTGGATGGAACCCGAAGCGGTGACCGGCTTGCGGACTTGGCTGACACACCCGCTTTTCGATATGCTCTTCCGCTGGAAACCGGCGGCGCCGATCTCGAGACGATCGAATTGATGCCTATGCAACGACCTCTGGCACAGATCACTCTGTCGATCGACGCCAGCGCCGGCATCGGCTTCCCGGCACCCTATGCTTTGACGATCGTTAGTCGCGGACCAGTGGTTGAACAGATGAGTGCCGTCAAGAATTCGGTCTCCTCAACCGAATATGAAGAGTTGCTGGACGGGTTCATTACACAATATGCCGGCGACAAGGCCAGCATAACGGACAGAGAGGCCCTGTTCGACGAGGCATCGGGTACCGTATCGGTAACGGGTCGCGGTCTAATGACCTCAAGCTGGGCCAACGAGCACAACCGACGGACCTATTCAATCGACAACTATCTCGATAATACCGAGGTATTGAGCAATCGGACAAAGGCTGAATGGCAAGCCATCCCATATGCGATGCACTATCCCGGCTATTATGTTCGCAAGCTTCAAATCGTTCTGCCAAACGAAGGAGAAGGCTTCGAACTGGTAGGCCAAGCTGATGTAGCGGGGACGATAGCGGGATACGAGCAGCTGCGAAAATCGGAAATCGTCGAAGGTAAGCTCTCGGTTAACGAGTTCTGGCGTACCGCCATGTGGGAGCTTCCCGCTGACATGGTGACGGCAGAGCGGGCGAAGCTGATGAAAATTCAATCGGAAAAATTGCGAGTCAAGGCTCCGGAACTTTATCCACCGGCGTGGCTCGAGACGAAAACTGCAGTTGAAAACAATAAGCTCGAGCCAATCATCGCCGCCTATAAAGCCGATATCGCCCTGCACCCGGACGATTCGCGCCCTTATGAAAATTTTGCACGATTCTACCAGGGCACCTACCAATATGCGAAAGCCGCCGAGCAGCTTTCTTTCGCCCTCAAACAGGAGGAAAATCCGGAAACATATGTTTGGCTCGCCAGCCTATACCATATTACCGGTGACAAGCGTGCCATAGAAGCCGCACATAAGGCGTTGGAACTAGACCCCGCCTCCCTGGCAGCCATCTCCGCTATTGCTGAAATATATGCCAAGCGTAACCAGACCGACAAAGCGTTGCAGTTTCTGGCCACGGTGGAAAATAACGGGGTGGATGAGGATGCCATCGCCTCCGTAAAAGCCGAAGTGATGATGTTGGAAGGCAAATATGGTGAAGCGCTAGCCATTGTTGATAAGCTATTGGCCAAAAAGCCGAACGATCCGGAATATCTCAACCTCCGCTGCTGGAATAAAGGCCGGGCAAATGTCCAGTTGGACACCGCATTGAAGGATTGCACAAAGGCGATACAACTGGCGGAATCGTCGAGCGCTATTCTGGATAGCCGTGCTTTGGTATTCTTCAGACTGGGGCAATTTGACGACGCCATGTCGGATCTGAATACGGCACTCGACTTCAACCCCAATCTGGCGCCGTCCTTATATTTGCGCGGGATGACATATTCCCGATTAGGCGAGCAGTCCAAAAGCGCGTCTGACATTAGCGCTGCCAAATATATGATGCCGAAAATTGTTGATGACTATGCGTTCTTAGGCCTTGTCCCTTGACCCAAAGCCGCAAGACCATATTCTAGATCATTCGCAGATTGCGGACGAAATCGTGACTCTGAAATGCCGGGTTGCCGGCAAATAATAATACGCACTTTATATACACCTCTCTTCCCTTGCATTCCCTCCGCAATTCCGCCATAGGCGCCGCTTCCGCGTGAACCGGCCTGTCCGACTCATCTGGAAAAAGAAGAAAGCCGGAGGGGCGTTCGCATGGTGCGGCGTCAGCGATCGGCGGTAAATGAAGGAATGATTGCATGCCAATGTATGAGCATGTCTTCCTTGCGCGACAGGATCTGAGCCAGTCTCAGGTTGATGCCCTTGCGCAGGAAGCCACCAAAATTGTTGAATCCAACGAAGGCAAGGTCGTTTTGACCGAAACCTGGGGCCTGCGCACGCTCGCCTACAAGATCCAGAAGAACCGCAAGGCACATTATGTCATGCTGCGTCTTGACGCGCCAGGCAGCGTTGTTCTCGAACTCGAACGCCAGACCCGGATCAACGAAGATGTTATCCGTTTCCTGACCATCCGCGTCGACGAGCATGAAGAAGGCCCGTCCGTGATGATGCGTAAACCCGACCGCGATCGCAAACCGCGTCGCGATTTCGACAACAACTAAGCCAGAGAAGGAGTTAAAACATGGGACGTCCATTTTTCCGTCGCCGCAAAAGCTGCCCCTTTTCCGGCAAGAACGCACAACCAATCGACTATAAGGACGTGAAGACGCTGCAGGGATTCATTTCCGAACGCGGCAAGATCGTACCAAGTCGTATCACCGCAGTTTCAGCCAAGAAGCAGCGCGAGCTTTCCAAAGCTATCAAACGCGCTCGCCACATTGGCCTCCTGCCTTACCTCGTGAAATAGGAGCGAAACAATGGATATTATTTTGCTTGAACGCGTAGAGAAACTCGGCAGCATTGGCGACATCGTCACCGTCAAAAACGGCTATGCCCGCAATTTTCTGCTGCCTAACAAAAAGGCCCTTCGCGCCAATGCGGCGAACAAGAAGGTCTTTGAAGCCAATCGCAAGCAGATCGAAGCTGACAATGAAACGAAGCGCAAGGAAGCCGAAGCGGCATCCGGAAGCATCGAAGGCAAGCAGATCGTATTGATCCGTGCATCGTCCGCTAGCGGACAGCTGTACGGTTCTGTGTCTGTGCGCGATATTGTTGAAGCGCTGAACGCTGACGGCAAGGGCACCGTGGTAGAAAAGAGCATGGTCATTCTGGAAAAACCGATCAAGACCCTCGGTGTTTTCGATGTCCGCGTTCGACTCCACCCGGAAGTCAATGTCAACATTCAGGCCAATGTCGCCCGTTCTGACGACGAAGCTGACATGCAAAAAGACGGTGTCGACGTGATCGCTCAAATGTTTGAAGACGATCAGGCCGAACTGGCTGCTACCGCACTCTCCGCTGATAGCGAAGACGCCGGTGAAGAAGTCGAGGGTGAAGAAGCCGTCGATGCAGCTGCCGAAGTCGAAGCAGCTCCGGAAGCCACAGAAACTGAAGAACAGGACGAGACCGCAACCAAGGAATAGTCCTTTCCGAACCAATCATTGAAAGCCCGGGTCCGGAACGTCGCAAGACGCTTCACCAGACCCGGGCTTTTTCTTTGGAACTTGCATTAACCACGGGCTGACAGATCAGCCTAACGGCCATGCCTGCTTTACAGGCGACACTATGCCGCAGGACAGTTGAGCGACCTGCAGGCGGTGCAATATAATCTGATGCGACGATGGATGCGTTGAGCAGCGTTTCCGCTCAATAGCCCATCAGGCTCATGACTTCCTCGCGACTGCGCGCATCTTCCAGGAAGCAACCCAGCAAACGGCTGGTGGTCATCGACACACCCGGTGTGCGCACGCCGCGCGCGGTCATGCAGCTGTGGCTGGCTTCGATCACCACGGCCACGCCATCGGGTTTGAGGTTTTCCCAGATACATTCGGCAACTTCAGCCGTCAGCCGTTCCTGCACCTGCAGACGCCGCGCGAATCCGTGGAGAACCCGAGCGAGCTTGGAGATGCCGACGACCTTGTCGGTCGGCATATAGGCGATGCTGGCCTTGCCGATAATCGGCGCCATATGATGTTCGCAATGGGAGTGGAAGGGTATGTCCTTGAGCAGCACCAGTTCGTCATAGCCGCCAACCTCCTCGAAGGTCCGCGCCAGGTGCATGGCGGGGTTTTCCGCATAGCCTTCGCAATATTCCTTCCAGGCCCGCGCCACGCGCTTTGGCGTGTCGATCAGCCCTTCGCGCTCCGGATCTTCGCCCGACCAGCGCAACAATGTCCGTACCGCCTCCTGAACCTCGTCGGGTACCGGAATTTTCTGGGCTTCGCGCTCGGCAAGAGCGTCTTCGATAGAAAGGGAATGGTCGGCCAAAACAGGTCCTTCGGTTCATCAGGTTTGTTACCGATAAACTAGGCCAGCATCGGACCCCGCGCAAGTGCACCTTGGGGCATGATCCGATAAAAGAAGGAAAGGTGGTGCGCCCAGAGAGATTCGAACTCCCGACCCCTTGATTCGTAGTCAAGTACTCTATCCAGCTGAGCTATGGGCGCTAACCAGACGGTGCAGATAGGGGGTCAATTCCCCGCTGGCAACCCATAATTTGCGTTGCCGGCCCTACAATCAAAACAATCTTGCCTCGTTCGCGCTCACCGCCGGATACGGAAGCCTGAATGAGGCAGAATTGTCATGCCGCCTGCCCTCCGCATCCCGTGCGGGGGGCATGATTCTATTTGTTCCGCAGCGCCGCCTGTGCCGCTGCCAGACGTGCGATCGGTACGCGATAAGGCGATGCGCTGACATAATCGAGACCGGTTTTCTCGCAGAAGGCGATCGAGGCCGGGTCGCCGCCATGTTCGCCGCAGATGCCTAGTTTGATATTCGGACGCGCGGCCCTGCCCCGTTCGGCGGCGATTTCGATCAGCTGGCCAACACCCTCGATGTCGAGACTGACAAACGGATCGCGCGGAAAGATACCCTTGTCGACATATTGGGTCAGGAAACGGCCCGCATCGTCGCGGGACACGCCCAGAGTGGTCTGGGTGAGATCGTTGGTGCCAAAGCTGAAAAACTCGCCATGCTCGGCAATTGCGCCGGCCATCAGGGCAGCGCGTGGCAGTTCGATCATCGTGCCGACGAGATATTCGATCTCGCGGCCTTTCTCGGCGAAGACTTCCTTCGCCATCCGGTTGACCACATCCTTCATCAATTCCAGCTCACGCGCGGTGGCGACGAGCGGGATCATGACTTCAGGAATCGGCGCTTCGCCGCTGGCTTCTGCGACTTCACAGGCGGCTTCGAATATCGCCCGCGCCTGCATCTCGTAGATTTCGGGATAAGTGACGCCGAGACGGCAACCGCGATGGCCGAGCATCGGGTTGAACTCGTGCAATTCATTGGCCCGCTGTTTCAGCGTTTCGACGCCCACATTGGCGGCTTTCGCAACTTCTTCAAATTCCGACTGGTGATGCGGCAAAAATTCGTGCAGCGGCGGATCGAGCAGGCGGATGGTCACCGGCAGGCCGACCATTACCTCGAAAATCTGGCGGAAATCATTGCGCTGTTCGGGCAGCAGTTTTGCCAGAGCAACCCGGCGACCCGCTTCGTCCGGTGCCAGGATCATCTGGCGAACAGAGGTAATCCGCGCGGCATCAAAGAACATATGCTCGGTGCGGCACAGGCCGATGCCCTCGGCCCCGAAATCGCGCGCGACCTGGCAATCGAGCGGGGTTTCCGCATTGGTGCGGACGCCAAGGCGGCGGACCTTGTCTGCCCAGACCATCAGGACGCCGAAATCGCCGACGAGCTCAGGCTGGATCGTATCGACACGGCCGGCCATGACCTGACCATTGCTGCCGTCGATGGTCAGCATATCACCTTCCTTCAGCTCGCGGTCGCCGACCTTCATGACCTTGGTTTCATTGTTGATCGAAACCGTACCGGCACCGGAAACACAAGGTCTTCCCATGCCTCTGGCGACCACAGCGGCATGTGACGTCATGCCGCCACGCGCCGTCAATATGCCTTTGGCGGCATGCATGCCGTGAATATCCTCGGGAGAGGTTTCGATCCGGACCAGAATGACGTCATCGCCCATTTCGGTGCGCCGCTCAGCGGTATCGCTGTCAAACACGATCAGGCCGCTGGCAGCACCGGGAGACGCCGGCAGGCCGGTGGTCAGCACGTCGCGCTCGGCTTCGGGATCGAGCGTCGGGTGGAGCAGCTGGTCAAGCGCCATCGGATCGACGCGCAACACCGCTTCTTCCTCGGTGATCAGGCCATCATGCGCCATATCCACGGCGATTTTCAGTGCCGCCTTGGCGGTACGCTTGCCCGAGCGGGTCTGCAGCATCCACAATTTTCCGCGCTCTACGGTAAATTCGATATCCTGCATGTCGCGATAATGGCGCTCGAGCAGATCGAAGACGTCGGTCAGTTCCTTGTAGGTTTCCGGCATCGCCTCTTCCATCGACAGCGGCTTGGCATTTGCCTGTTCGCGCGCGGCTTTCGAGAGATATTGCGGAGTGCGGATACCGGCCACAACATCCTCGCCCTGCGCATTGATCAGCCATTCGCCATAATAAGCGCTGTCGCCGGTCGACGGGTTGCGGGTGAAGGCAACGCCGGTCGCGCTGGTTTCGCCCATATTGCCAAAGACCATCGCCTGGACGTTGACCGCGGTGCCCCATTCGGAGGGGATATCGTTGAGACGGCGGTAGACTTTTGCCCGGTCCGCCTGCCAGCTGCCGAATACGGCGCTGACCGCGCCCCAGAGCTGGTCATTCACGTCCTGCGGGAAAGGCTTGCCCCATTGCTTCTCGACCAGCGCCTTATATTCGCTGACGAGAGCCTTCCAATGCTTAGACTCCATCTCGGTATCGGTGAAAAAGCCATTGTCTTCCTTGGTAATTTCAAGAGCCTCTTCAAAGGATCCATGGTCGAGTTCGAGAACCACATCGGAATACATCTGGATGAACCGGCGGTAGCTGTCCCAGGCAAAACGCTCGTCGCCGGAGGTCTTGGCCAGACCTTCCACGGTTTCGTCGTTGAGGCCGAGGTTGAGGACGGTGTCCATCATGCCGGGCATCGAGGCGCGGGCGCCGGAACGCACCGAGACCAGCAGCGGATCGGCAGCGTTGCCGAATTTCTTGCCGGTGACGGATTCGATATGGGCCACGCCCTGCGCGACTTCGGCGGTCAGGCTGTCGGGATAGACTCCCGCGTTGTTCATATATTCGGTGCACATTTCGGTGGAGATCGTGAAACCAGGCGGTACCGGCAGCCCGATATTGGCCATTTCGGCAAGATTGGCCCCTTTGCCACCGAGCAGGTTGCGGGCTTCTGTTGAATCAGCCGGCGCGCCGTCTGAATTCATGCCGCCACCGAAACGATATACATATTGGGTCATTGCACGACTTCCTCTTTATTTTGATTTTTTTGCCATTGCGCAAAAATTGCGTCACCGAGTGTACGAAACAGAACAAGACGGGGCATGGCGGCAAAACGGACCGCCGTATAATGGCCCTTGATCGCCTGCTTTTGTTCAACCAGTTCCACCTTTGTCCAAGGTATGAACAAAGGCGGATGGAATGTTCGGAAAAAACGCCCCATTCTCAGATAAATGCCATCATCGCTATACCCGACCGTGACGCAATGGCGGTAATTGGCCGGCATGAAATCACTGCCGACCATGATCGATTCCCCGTAGAATATCTTCACATCCGCGGGAAATTCCCGTTGGCCCCGATCAGTCAGGGCATAGGATTGCCAACCTCTGAGCGCCGTGAAACCGCATATTAAAAAGTACATAATTGCCAGAAACACCAGAACAGCGGCAAAGATGATGATCAGCCATGCGTAACCCGGAAGAAAGCTCAAATCGTAAAGCGGTTGAACAGTCTTCCCCGTATCCATGAGACCGTTAGCCTTCAATCTTCGAGAAATCAGCGACCTGGTGAACGGCGTTGCGGAAGCGCGCGAGCAGGGCTAGCCGCGCTTCGCGCTTCGTTTCGTCCTCGTCGTTCACGGTCACATCCTCGAAAAACTGGTCAATCGGTCCGCGCAACGCCGCCAGCGCGGTCATCGCCGTTTCGAATTGCTCGGCGGCGATCGCGGCGGTGACTTCCGGCTGTGCGGCGTCAAGCGCGTCGATCAGCGCCTTTTCCGCTTTTTCGGGTGTGTAGGAAAGCGGTTTTGCGTCACCCTCCCCGTTCGTCTCGAGCGAAGTCGAGAGACCCTGCGCACTAACATCCGTGTCTCGACTACGCTCGACACGAACGGCACCAGCGCCCTCTTTCTTCAATATATTCGAAGCCCGCTTGTAACCGGCGAGCAGGTTCTCGCCGTCCGCGGTTTCCACAAAAGCCTGCAAAGCCTTAACCCGGGCGAGCAAGCGCACCAGATCATCTTCACCGCCGAGCGCGAATACCGCGTCGATCAGGTCATGACGGACGCCCGCCTCGCGTTGCTGTACTTTTAATCGGTCGGCGAAGAAGTCGAGAAACGGAGACAAAACATCATCAACTTCTACCGGTTCAGGAATTACTCCGATAGAAGCTCCAATGTTGCCTAGCTCAACCTTACCATCGATTACGATTTCAAAGTTGTTTGCATCCTCGTATCTGACGTCAGCCGTTTCTGCTCTTAGCATTCTGTCGATCCAAAATCTCCAATCACCCGCCTCGTCTTCGATAGCTTGTAATTTCGAAATCCATCCAATCGGAATAAACGCGGTTCTAAGAGCGGAGACCAACGGAATCCGTAATTGATTTTCATCAACTATCTTAATTACCGCTAAAGCTGCTCGTCTCAACGCAAACGGGTCCTTCGAACCCGTCGGCTTCTCATCAATCGCAAAAAACCCAACCAAAGTATCCAGCTTATCCGCCAGACTCACCCAAACCGTCACCGGATCGGTCGGCACATCATCGCCCTGCCCGACCGGCTTGTAATGATCTCTGATCGCGTGCGAGACTTCTACCGGAAGTCCTTCTTTCTCTGCATAATAGCCGCCCATCAAGCCTTGCAGCTCGGGGAACTCGCCGACCATTTCGGTGACGAGATCAGCTTTGCAGAGACGTGCAGCCAGTTGAGTCTGTTCTGGGTTGG
>TARA_R110000787_G_scaffold262422_4_pt1 | contig 52111 bp, 48 predicted proteins | sample TARA_R110000787 | Tara Oceans TARA_R110000787 (sample SAMEA4397920) | marine metagenome | biome: Polar Biome; feature: [DCM] deep chlorophyll maximum layer (ENVO:01000326); material: water (ENVO:00002006), including particulate matter (ENVO:01000060) such as... | depth 35 m | reverse complement strand
GGCCTCGGTGGATGTCTGGCTGGATGACGATGCCTGGAAAGGTGAGATGGAGATTGAAACCAGCGAGACCGCAGTGACCGTCAGTCTGCCGGACCTGACGGCAGAAGGTGAAACGCATTCCTGCGGCGGGATGGATATCCGGCTGATGGCATCGCGCCTTCCGGACAGTCTGACAGAGACAGGGTTTTCCCAGTCCCGGCGGATTGATCTCACTGCTGGTCGTGAGGCCCGGCTGTTTGTCCGGGTGACACAGGAAGATGGTCATCAGGCCTGGTCCAGCCCGATTTACGTTACCCGGACCTGAAGGAGTAACGCTATTGTTTATTGCGACTGATGCGACGGAACTCATCGGCAAGACACCGATGTTACAGCTGAATCGCGTATTCCCGGACAGCCCGGCCCGTATTCTTGCCAAGTTTGAAGCGGCGAACCCGACTTCGATCAAGGACCGGGGAATGCTCAGCATCATTCGCAAGGCGATGGCGGAAGGCCGGGTTCGCGACGGAACCGAGGTGGTTGAAGCGACCAGCGGAAATTCCGGTATCGCCATTGCCAGCCTGGCTGCAATCATGGGCTTTCGTGCCCGGTTGTATATGAGTGAGGCCTGCAGTGTCGAACGCCAGAAGCTGATGTGTGCTTATGGGGCAACGGTTGTTCTGACACCGGCGGCAGAACATACCAAGGGAGCCCGTGACCGGGCGCTGGCCTATTGCGCAGCAAACCCGGAAACAACCTTCTTTGCCAATCAGCATTCCAATCCGGATAACGGCCTGTCTCATTGCCAGACGACAGGCCCTGAAATCTGGGAACAGACCGGTGGCGATATCGGGGCTGTTGTTATCGGGCTAGGCACCTGCGGGACCTTTGAAGGTCTGTCGCGCTATTTCAAGAATGCTGACCCGTCAATCCGGATCGTTGGTGTTGAACCTTCTGCCAGTCCCGTCTTTTCAGGCGGGCTGCAGGGTCAGCACAAGATCAACGGAATAGGGCCGGGAATGATTACCGAGAATTTCAGGCGGGGCGCAGACCGACTCGATGAAATTCTGCTGGTTGACGATGATGTCGCCTTTGAATGGTCCCGTCTTGTAACCCGCAGGGAAGGGATCATCGTTGGCCCGACCTCCGGAGCGACGATCTGGGGTGCCGGAGAACTGGCCAGACGTCCTGAATTCTCCGGCAAGACAATCGTCTGCTTCATCTATGACACGGGGGAGCGTTATCTGTCGGTGCCGGAACTGTTCAGCCTTGACGGTGTTGAGCAGGCGGACTGAGCCTGACTTGTCAGCTTCCGACAAGCCGGGGGGCGGTGTCTTCCACGTATGAGGCATCACATTTTTTTGCGAAGGACTCGCGCCAGCCTTCAGCCAGTGCGGGCAGGCGGGCCAGTGTGGCGGCGGTTTCAGGGTCCAGCCGGGCATTGAAACGGGCTGCAATGACCCGGATCAGGGTCCAGTCCGGGTTCAGCCGTTCCAGCAAGGTGAATTCATCACCGACTTCCACAGTACCGGGTTCCAGTACCCGGTAATACCAGCCCGTTCTGACCGTCTTCTGAAACCGGGCGGCCATCGTCTTTTCACCGATATGATTGTTGAGCTTCCAGCAGGGCTGGCGGCCCTGGCTGACCTGAACACGGGCCGTGCCGAGAGCGAAGATATCACCGATGCAGAGTGTCTCTTCGGTCATGCCTTCTGTTGAGATGTTCTCCCCGAAGCCACCGGGATGAAACTTGTCGGCCAGTTGGGGAAACTCGGCCCGCCATTCTGCATAATGTTCCCCCGCATAATGATGTACGGCCTTGTCTGGTCCGCCATGGACCGTCAGGTCGGCCTGCGCATCCATTTCAAATCCCAGGGTCTCAAGCCGTTGAGGGCCGGGTGCAGGCTGTTTGCCGATGGCGCTTGGTGGTCTTCCCGGCCAGCGGTCTTCAATCCTGCCGGTGAATAATCCTGATACTTTCATCACTGAGATTCCCTAAAGGCTAACTGGCGAGTTCGTGTTCGTGGCATATCTGATCTGTTTCTGCAGGCCGCAGTGGTTCATTCAGCAGCCGACAAAAGGCTCCGGCTGTGTCGGCACGATGGTGACGACAGGTCCGGCAGATGCCAAAGCTCCGCCCCCCGCGGGCTAAGAGTGCCTGCCGGATTACTTCGCTGAGCTGGTCGGAAAGGCTGTTCAGGCTGGTCTCGGATAACTGGCCGAGAGCATTGTCTATTGTGGTTTTGACATTCAGTGCAGCATGCCCTGCTTCCGTCACATCGTAGGAAATGGTCCGCTTGTCGAATGCAGACCGCACTTCCTGCACGAGAGCTTTCCGGGCCAGAGCCTTCAGGGTCTGTGACACGGTGCCGCGTGTGGCGTTGAGATAATCCGCTACCTGTGACGGTGATCGCGAGAAGCGATTGGCATTGGTGAGATAGGACAGGGCTGCCCGCTGGGTTGGATTGATATCACCCGCCCAATCGCCGGAGGCCGTGATTCTGGCAATCCGGTCAAGCATCTCCCGAACTGTGTCGCGGGAGGATGAGGGGGGCGTTTTGTGAGCAGGTGACGTCATCCAGATATGATAGCGACTCAATATTATTATTGCAATAGTAGCGACTCGCTATTAAATGTCGGTCATGTTTCATCAAATGGAGGCTCCCATGAGAACCCTGTTACTCACATCTGCGCTCGTTATGGCTGCTGCTTATCCTGCTCTGGGGGATGGCGGGCAGGCGGTCGACATGACAACGGCAGTACGCTCAGCCGCCGACCCGTCAAAGGTTGCGTCTTTTGATATTCTCGCTGCTCACGTTCATCGCGATGGTCGCAATGTCACTTTCCATATGACGACCAAGGGTGTCGCCGGCGCAGACATTCCGGAGCCGGTGGGTAAGCTGGCCGGTGCCACGGTTTACTCCTATGTCTGGCCGACATCGCTGGATCCGTCGGCGGTCGGCTTTGAGGGCAAGACCGGTATTCTGGCACTGGCGGCGACCAGTCATCCGGATTTCGATGACACCCCCCTGTATGATGAAGATGGTGATGGTAATCCGGCCAATGACGGCAGCAGGTGGCATTCGCACTGGGTTGTGCTGACGCCCACCAAAGCCTGTGGTGAAGGGGAGCTGGGTGTACGTGATATTGCGAAAGGTGAAAGTCCCGCGATGCCGGCAACATGGCCGGGTTTGCCGATCTTTATCGACAGCCCCGGGTTTTCGCCGCTGTTTGACGGTCCGGAAATCAAGATCAATGTTTCCTTCCGGAACACCGAAGCCATTGCCGGTGCGTCCTATGACGGGGTGACATCTGCATTGCGGGTAAATGCGAATGTCCATGCGCCGCTGTTATGCGTTGTGGATGTCTTTGACGTTGCCTCGGGTGATCTCAGTCTGCCGGGGAAAATAAAGTAAACCACCACTGGCGGGGCCGGAAGCCGGAGACTGTACCGGCTTTCAGCCCTGCCTTTTCAGGAAAAACCCATGACTGCTAACCGCTATGGGAGGGGGGCGTAATGAGACAGAAAGCAATACAGCTGGCACCGGAGCTTTCCGTGTCTCAATGGTTCAACACGGCGGAAGACCTGACGCTTGCCAAACTGCGCGGCAAGGTTGTCGTTATAGAGGCATTCCAGATGCTCTGCCCGGGATGTGTTGCGTATGGTCTGCCACAGGTAAAGGCGGTTCATGAAACCTTTTCCCGCGAACAGGTTGCGGTGATTGGCCTGCACACCGTCTTCGAACATCATGCGGCGATGACACCGGTCTCACTGGAGGCCTTTCTGTCTGAATATGGGATTTCGTTCCCGGTCGGTGTCGACGAGCGGGGAACAACGGACATTCCCATGACCATGCAGGCCTATGCCATGCGGGGGATGCCGTCGTTAATCCTGATCGATGGAGATGGTCACCTTCGGGCACAGTATTTTGGCCAGGTTCCGGATCTGCGTCTGGGGGCTGAAATCGCAACCCTGTTAGCTGAAGTGATGTAACCCTGCCGGCCGATGGTTCCAGACAATTTTAGATAAATTCCGGTTAAATGGTCGGTATGTGATGATTATCACATGCACTGCAGGGAGAGGCGGCCTAGGTTGGCTTATCGACGGGGGCAACGCGAGGCCCTCCACCCGGCCCGGGGAGCATTTGTTCCGGGGGCACGGCAAAAACAAAAACAAGTCCAATAAACAAGAAAAACAAACGATCAATTGTCATGACACAGGAGACATAACATGACCGAACTCAATTTCGCTGAACTCAGCATTTCCGTAGCAGATCTTCCCGTCCGTGCCTCGTCACTGAGTGATGAAGCTCAGGGCGATGTCCTTGGCGGCTTCAGCTGGTCAAAACGTAAATCTGCATTCGCACGCGCCTCGCTGCGCCGTAAACTGGCTGCCCGCAAAGCGAAGCGTTATTCGTCGAAGAAGAAGGATTTCGCTTTCAAGGCAACGCAACAGAAGAAGCAGAAGATCAAGCGCAGCAAGCGCAGCTCCTACCTTGCCAAGGCGGCTTTCCATGGTCGTCTGGCATCGAAGTACAAAGCCATGGCTCGCGGCTGATCTTCAGTCGGCCTGACTTGCCTGAAGGGGGATGTCTTTGGCGTCCCCCTTTTGCTTGTCTGGAAGTTATTCGACACTGAGTTGGCGGGCGGTCAGCTGATAATAAAGCGCGCGCTTCTCGATCAGCTCATCATGGCTGCCGACCTCTGCGACGATGCCATTATTCAATACGACAATCTTGTCTGCATTACGGATTGTCGATAGCCGGTGCGCAATCATCAGGATCGTCTTGTCCTTATAGTTTGCCATGATGGCATTCATGATGGTGCGCTCGGTTTCGTTATCGAGTGCGGATGTTGCTTCATCCATGACCAGCATGCCGGCCGGTTGCAGTAACGCACGGGCGATCGCCAGGCGCTGGCGCTGGCCCCCGGACAGGTTTGATCCTTTCTCAGCCAGTTTCGCATCATACCCGCCGGGCATTTTCATGATGAAGTCATGGGCTTCCGCCATTTTGCTGGCTTCGCGTATTTCATCCATGGTGGCGGTCGGGCGGGCCAGCGCAATATTGTTGCGTATGGTGCCGCTGAAGATGAGCGAGTTCTGCGGAATCATGGCGATTTGCCGACGCAGGGACGGTATGGATACCTCGGAAATCTTGAATCCATCGACGAGGATTTCCCCGCTGCTTAGCGGGTAGAATCCGTAGAGCAGTTTAATCAGAGTGGATTTCCCGCAGCCGCTGGCACCGACGAAGGCGACTTTTTCGCCCGGTTCGATTTTCAGATTTACGTTCTGTACGACATTGTCCGGATCATCCGGCTCATATCGGAAGGCGACACCCCGGAACTCGATATCACCGCGAATGGTGGGAAGACTGACTTTGTCCTGTTCATCTTCCTCGCGGGCCATCTCCGGTTCTTTGTCGAGGATATCGTTGAGCCGTTCGATCGCGACATAGGTTTCCTGCAGCTCGTCCCACTTTCCAAGAACAGAGCCTATCGGTCCCTGAACACCATTTGCGAAAACGGTGAAGGCTATCAGTTCGCCTATCGTCATGTCCCCCCAGATGACATAGGCACCTCCGAGAAACAGAACCGCGATATCGCCGAGAGAATCCAGCGTGCCAGAGAGCAACCCGGCAAACTGGCTCAGTTTCGCCTGCTTGAATTCCATATTAGCGACAGCGGCGAAATTGTTCTCGTATTTCCAGCGAGCCATGAAGTCGGAACCGGTGGTCTTCAGGGTCTGCGAGCCCCGGATGGATTCGATCAGATGGCTTTCCTGTTCGGCCTCTTTGACAAATGATTCCCGGCCAAGTTGCCGCAGTCTGGGTGAAATATATTTGATGATGAAGACATCAAAGAACATGAAGCCGATGGCAGCAAAGGTTAGCCAGGCATTGAAATAGAGCATGAAACAGAGATAGGTGATCGCCGTCATCAGGCTGAGGAAGGTTTCCAGTCCGTCTTCCGTGATGAAGTTCGTGACCTCTTCATGCTGTTCCAGTCGGTTGGTGATATCACCGGTCTTGCGAGCTTCGAAGAAGCCAATGGGCAGGCGAAGCATCCGGTCATAGATGTGCCCGATCAGTTCCAGATTGCAGCGCATGGTCAGGCGCAGCGTCATCTCGTCGCGTATGTAACTGAGCAGCATGTTGATGAGTGACACGGAAGACATAACGACGATGGCAGCCATCAGCCATTGCTGGTCTCCCTTCATGATCACATCATCGACGACAAACTTCGAGAACAGGGGAACCAGCACGGCAAGCACCTGAAGGAACAGGGCTGCGACGAAAATTTCCCCGATCAGCCGCTTGTGCGGTTTGTAGAAATGCCAGAACGCCCCGAGCGTCGGCTTTGACTCGACGATGTCGTTGAACCGTTCCGTAGGCTCCATATAGATCGTATAGCGGGACCAGCTTTCCTCGAATTCGGCGCGGCTGTAAGTCACGACTCCCTGCGCAGGGTCGGCGACGATAACAGAGTCATCAGTGACCTCATGGACCACGACCCAGTGATAACCGCGCCAGTTCGCGATGGCTGGCAGCGTTTCCTCGCGCAGTTGCTCGAAGGTGCTGGTATAGGCGCGGGCCACGAAGCCGAATTCTTCTGCTGCGCGAATGACATTGGCCATCGAGGCGCCGTCCTGACGGACCCGGGCAACCTCACGCGCTGAATTGATGCTGATGGTCTTGCCATAATGCTTGATGACCGTGCAGAGGCAGGCAGCCGAACAATCCATTTCACTGTGCTGGAGAACGGATGCCGGTTTGTGGAACCGCCGGGCTATCCAGTCACGCCAGCCACCCGGTTTTACATCGATGGTACGGTTCTGTTCCTCCGCTTTCGCAGCGGCCTCGGCAATGCGCTGTTTCCGGAGGTCATCTTGCCGTTTGGTTTCTTCAAGCCGACGCTGTCGTTTCTCTTCGCGTTCCTCCGTATCGGTGATACGGACCTTCATCAGATCACCGAGGCGGCTGGCAACTTCGTTCTCTTCGGCTAGCACTCGACGCATGTCGGCGCCTTCGATTTCGTAGACAACTGCCTCGCTTTCGGCGACGACATTTGCGGTCCGGGGATCACCGCTGATGACGGCCATTTCGCCGACTATGTCGCTCGGGCCAAGCATGGCTAACCGATGCGAAGGGGCTTCTGTCCGGTTCACCACAAACCGGCCGGACTTGATCATGTAGAGATGATCTTCAACCTTGCCCTGTTCAATCAGGGTGGCGCCCGGCTCCAGTTTATGTGCGCCTGCCTTTGCCGATAGGGACATGATGGTCTCACGCGGGATGCCGGCAAGCGCCGGGCATTCGCTAAGGAAGCTGGCGACTTCCTTCAGACGCAGGGCAGTGGCGATATTTTCGGCGACTTCCGGATTCTGTTCGAGATAGTTGTTCAACTGATCCCGGGGGATAACGAACAGCACGGTTTCTTCCTCGCCGGACCAGGCAGCGTGGAGAAGTGGAGTTGCCTCCTGAAAGGATTCATCACCGAAGTAAGTGCCTTCATGCAGGATATCGAGGACGGTTGGATTCCCCGATGATGACTTCAGCAGTAGTTTCACCTGTCCTGACAGCACAAAGCTGATTCCCCGTGCGGGAGCGCCTTTCTCACAGATCAGATGTGACGGTCTGATGGTTTCGACATCACCGATCGCGGCGATCTGCTGTCGTGCTGTCACCGGCAGAGAGGCGAACATCGGTGCAGATGCGAGGCGGTCTGATGCAGTTACCGACATGATATCAGACCGTTCATCTGGCGGGGCCGGAATGACATCATTAGTTCATCTTCTTCAGGATTAGCTCAATGATCCGGCGTTTATCGGTCAGCAGGTCCACCTCAACGGTCAGTCCGGGTTGCAGGGCAACCGGTTGACCTCTCACTTTCAGTGTCGATTTTTCGAGCTCAAGCCGGACGGCAAACTCAGGGCGGTCAGGCTTCGGATAGATTTTGAGAACCTTGGCCGGAATGCTGCCGAACTGACGGAATGGATAAGCATCGACCTTTACCCGGGCCTCGATGTCTTTGCGGACAAAGGCGACGTCCTTGTTAGCGATGATGGCGACGACGATTGGCCGGGCATTATCGGGTACGATCGTGGCGATCATGTTTCCAGTAGAGACAATCCGTCCGGTCGTCTGAAACCCGAGCGCGGTAACGGTGCCGTTAACCGGGCTGGTTATCTTCAGATGATCGATCTGCATCTGCTGGAGATTGAGCTTGTTCTGGAAATTGGCAATTTCCGCATTCACGGCATTTGCCGTATTCGCAAAGGTGGTAACAGAACTGGCGAGGTCAGCAAGCGCCTGACTGACAGCTGCTTTTTCGCGCTCCAGCGAATCCCGCAACTCCTTCTCACGTTTTGCAAGGTCACTGCGGAGATTGGCGACGGCCAGCCTGGCGCGCGAGATTTCGAGTTCCGCCTCGTTAATGGCCTGACGCTGGGAGATGACGTTACCTTGAGCGGTAATCATGCTGTCGCGCGCAACATTGACCTGAGTGATTGGGACAATCCGCTGTTCGGCCAGGTCTTCCGTCTGCTTTAGGTCCTTGCGCCGGCGTTCCAGAACACGCAGCCGCGTATCCAGCATCTGCCGCGATGTTGCCAGTGATTTTTGCTGACTGGCAATGCTGTCCAGATTTACCTGGATCTGGGACTTCGCCAGAGCGGCGCCGGTGCGCTCAAACTCCGTCATGTTGAATTCTGCGGTCTCCAGCTGTTTCTGGCTTGTCCGCAATGTATGAATATAGACCAGTGCTGCACCGGCATCGACAAAACTTGATGCCGGACGCTGATTGATGATCGCCGGGTTGTCGACAATTTCACGGGCGATCCTGCTTGATAACTCAAGCTGTCTCTTCTTTTCGATCTGCAGGGCCAGCGCATTTTCGATGCCTTTCAAATCAACATCGGACTGCGATCTCTGCAGCAGCATGATGACGTCGCCCTCGCGGACTGAATCACCTTCAGCAACATTCATGGACAGCACGACACCACCTTCACGTGCTTCGACGGTGATGTTCTGTCCCTGTGGAACAATTTCTCCCTTGGCCTGAACCTTTACATGAATCTTGGTGAAATAGGAGACCATGCCGGCGATCAGTATAGCCGCGATAAAGGCGTATAGTGCGCCTCGCATCAGAACCGGAGGCACCGCCTGAATGATATCTGAGCGTTCGTCCTGCTTGCGATTTTGCTCGGCAAATCGGTTAAGGGCGGACTGCTGATCGCCGTCCATTGATTCGGGTGCTGACTCTTTCTCAGAATCTGCCATTGGTGGCCCCTGTTGCTGCCGGATCAGATGCGTTTTGCATGGCTGTTTTCCGTTGCCTGTCAGTGTGTCGCGCGGTTGACGAGATAATGATACATGCCGCCTTGCTGGATCAGTTCATCATGGGTGCCGGTCTCGACAATCTTGCCTTCGTCCAGCACGACAATCATGTCAGCGTTTCGTATGGTCGACAGTCGATGGGCGATAACAAGACTGGTTCGGCCTTCGACAATCCGGTCGAGGTTTTGCTGAATGATGCGCTCGCTTTCATTATCCAGAGCCGATGTGGCTTCATCGAGGATCAGCAGGTTCGGGCTGGCGGCCAGTGCTCGGGCGATGATCAGTCGTTGTTGCTGACCGCCGGAAAGGCTGCGCCCTCCTTCTCCGATACGGGTATCGAACTTCATGGGAAAGGAATCGACGAAGCTGCTGACGCCTGCCAGAGACGCCGCCGAAATGATGCTTTCAAAAGTCAGGGCGGGGTTTGATAGGGCAATGTTTTCACGAACAGTACCGCTGAAAATGAAAGGTGTCTGTTCGACCACGCCGATTTGTTTACGCAGGGAAGTGATTTCGAGACGTCGCACATCGAGATCGTCGATATAGACAGTCCCTTCTGACTGAACGAGCATCCGGTTGACCAGATTGACCAGTGTGGATTTTCCGGAGCCGCTGCGGCCGACAAAAGCCACTTTCTGTCCGGCCTGAATGGTCAGATTGATATCCTGAAGCACCCAGGGGCCGTCGTCTGTATAGCGAAAATTGACGTTTTCAAACCGGATCGCGCCTTTAAGGGGCGGGCAGATATTTCCACCGTCTTCGGCTTCCCGCGGACAGGAAAGAACATCATTGATGCGTTCCAGCGCGATCTTCAGTTCAAGATATTCGTCGTAGAAATCGGCAAGGTCCTCCACGGGGTCTGTGACCTGGTTGGCGATCCCGGAAAACGCGATCAGCAGGCCGGGTGACAGGGTGCCGTCGAGTACCATATAGGCACCAATCCCCAGAATCAGAATGTCGGAGAGCTGGTCGATGAATTCGATGGCCAGTTCCATCTTGTTGTCGAAACGCTCGCTGCGATAGCTGACACCCTGTTCGTCGGCGAACATCCGGATGCCGCGCTTTCGGAAGTCATCTTCCTGGGCCAGCGCCTTGATCGTGTAGATGCCTTTGACGACTTCGATGATATGTGAGTCTTTTTTCGCTCCTATGCTGAAGGATTCCTGCTCATAGCGTCGAATTTTCGGGGCACAGAATATGGTGATCGCGGCGATGCTGAGTGAGGCGAGGATCACAATGATGGCCAGCTTTGGCTGCATGGCGATCACGATCGGGGTGAAGATAATAATGTTCACCGTATTCATGATGATCCGCATGCCGCCGCTGGAGACGGTGCCGAGAATTTTCTCGTTCTCGGCAAAGCGGGCCATGATCTCGCCGGTTTCCCATTTCTTCAGAGTCTGAAGCGGCAGGGCGAGCACATGGCCAAAGAATCGGACGAACAGAGTCCCGGTCAGGCGGCGCATGAGATGCAGGGTCAGAAACTCGCGAATAGCTCCGGTGACCATTGCAACAACCGTCGCGCCCAGAATCACGGCAAGCAGGATCGCCAGCAGATTCCAGTCGCCGACTACCAGCACATCATCAATCAGAATTTTCGTGAAGAACGGCGGCATCATTGCCAGTGCGGCCAGCAGCACGGACACCAGCATGATCCGGGATACCAGCGGCATGAAAGGGCGAAGCAGCGGCAGGAACTGTTTGTAGATCTTGGGAACACTGGCACCGACCGCGCCAAAGTCCGGAACATAGGAAATCACCAGGACATTGCCGTCCCAGACTTCCAGGAAGCTGTCCAGTGTCACGCGGCTGATGCCGTGAACCGGGTCGGCAATCAGCGCTTCACCGGATTTGACTTCATAGAGGACAGCAAGCCCGCCATCGACGTTCCGGACAATGGCAGGCAACGTGACAGCCGGAAGCTCGGCTCCGTCGATCATCATCAGACGGCTGAGATATCCGGCAGCTTCGGCCTTACGACTGAGCGAGTACATGTCATCCGGCTCGCCATGAGCCAGTTGCGCCTCTTCAAGATCTATCGTCTCAAAGGGACGCCGAAAGAAAGCGGCGACCATGGCCAGACAGGCGACGCCGGCCAACACGGGTGAGTCCGTCGTGGCATTCCAGGCCTTGGTACGAAATGGCCAGCGACCGGCTCTGAAACTTTCAAGATGAATTTGCTGCACATGAGTTGCGGCTGGACTTTCGGCGTCATCCGGCGCTGCTGTTATCAGCGTCTGTTGCTGGCGAAGATGCCGGGATGCCTGATCGGCGAGCAGTTCCTGAATGGCACTTTCCGAACCTAGTGACTGCTCGAAATCCTGGCGGTTGAGTGACAGCACGCGGGTTGGGCCATCGGCGGCAGCACCTGCCGACCGGGGTTCATCATAGACTAGAGCCATTTCACCGAGAAAGGTACCGGTCTCCTTGAAGCCGAGCAGTTTGTTGCCCGCGCTTTCCTTGATGATGCGCAACCTGCCTTCACGAACAAAGTAGATGGCGTCACCCGGATCACCTTCGTGAAACAGTGTCTCGCCGTCTGAGAGGTTGGTGGTAACGATACATTCAGCCAATTTCCTGATGACCGGCGGTTTCAGTCCGGAAAGCAGGTTCTGGGTTTTGAGAAAATTGAATTCTTCGTTTCGGGCAGATGCTTCCTCAATGCGCGCGCGCATTTCCGGATGCCTGTCCATGGCAGCCTTGAAGGCATCGACAGAAAGCTGCAACACGGTTGTACTGCCGGTGGCGCGGATCGTTGCGGATGAGGGGCCGCCATGCAGCAGGCCGCGCTCACCAAACCCGTCTCCTTTCTTGAGAACAGCCAGCGTGATTGGCTTGCCGTCAGCACTGTCATCTACGACGCGGACCTTGCCGGTCTGAATCAGACAGAAGCCACCGCCCGCCTCGCCTGTCCGGCGCAGAACTTCCCCCAGAGCAAAGCTTTCGACGACGGCTCCTTCAAGCAGTTCATCGAGAACATCGTCTGGCAAGGTCGCAAAAAAGGGATGTGCCCCAAGCAGGGCACGCGTATCCGCTGTCATGTCCGTTCACGGGTCATAGGTTGTGCAGTCCGGGGGATGCCAAGGCATATCCTGACCATCCCCCGGTCTGTCATGACCTATTCGTCGTCATCATCTGCCGGGATCTCTTCGACGATCCCAAGAAGCGGATGGCCAACTTCGGCGGCTGCTGCGATATCTTCAATCAGGGCTTCGAAAAGTTCATCCCTGATCGACTCTTTAATCGCATCCAGTTCTGGCCGGATAATATTACGGACCATGTAAATGGTGTAGCCGTCACTTTCCTTGATCGGACCGATCAGATCGCCGGGGCTGGCGGCAAAAACGGCTGCTTCGATTTCACCGGTAACCGTCGCACGTGTGACTTCGCCAACAAAACCGCCCTGCCGGAATGTATCACCGTCGATGGAATGCTCCACTGCGAGCGACTGGAAGCTTTCCTCGCCTTCTTCCAGCTGTGAATACAGCTCGTCTGCCATATCTTCTTCAGCAACGGTGATCGAGTAGAGCTCAGCAACGTCATAAGCATCTTTGTTGACGGCGAAATACTCGGCAATATCTGTGTCAGAAATTGTGGTGCGCAGCTTGTTACGTACGACACCGATTTCAAAAACAGCCTGAAGGGTTTTAAGGTCGATGTTGTTTTCGGCCATCCATGCGTTGAAGGAGTCAGCCTTTTCAAGTTCGAGTTCATAGCGATATTCGTCGAAAAAAGCCTGCAATTCGTCGGCGCTGGCTGAAATCCCATTCTTGCTGGCGTGCTGTACAACAGCTGCATTTTTCACGGTTTCATTTATGAGGGTCGTGTTCCCGAGAATTAGCTGCCACTGCAAAGCCGATTTCACGTCAATTGCTGCGCCATTTACGGTGATGAAGGCTGTCATTTCGTCCCCTTGGTATTTCTTGTTACGGAAGTTTCCCCGGAAAGACCGCTGACCTGTTGAGTCAGCCAGCCTTCCACCCCTCCGCTGTCTTTATCGTCGACCAGGGAGGCTCTGTATAGAAGGAAATGACAATTTTTAAATTCAGTATGTATTGTTTATGCTACTAACCGCTGCAGTATACATTCCTTATGATCGCAACATCTGGTGTAATACAATATTTTTAGCTGTCTATCGTCACGACGGCCTGGCGGATCAGTATATCCAGCTTCTCTGCAAGCAGGGATTGCCGGATTTCCATTTCGATTTCGTCGATCGATGGCTTCTGAAAACTGGCAACAAGATAGATGTCATACTCAGTTCCGTTCTTCAGTGGCCCTACGATATCTCCGGGGTCCACACTGAACACCGAAATCGCAACCGTTTCCGGCAGGTCCGCGCGCGTTACCTCGCCAAGATATCCTGCTGCCGGGCGGGTTGCATCATCTGTTGAATGTTCCATCGCTGTGAGATGGAAGTTCAGTGTTCCGGCTCGTAGCTGGTCGGCCATCTTCTCAGCTTCCCGACGGGTAGATAGCCGCATGGCGTACAGGGTGGCGGTTTCCAGTTCGGTCGCAAGTTGCTGAAAGGTCTCGGCGATCGTTGTGTCTTCGATGGCAAGCAACAGCTTGTTTCGCAGTGCCCGCAACCGGCAGGCATCGGCCATGCCCTTTTCATCCATATGATTGGCCTTCAGCCAGCGACGAGTTTCATCACTTGAGTCGATTCCAATTTCATAACGGAACTCGTCGACGGCCTTCTGGAGGTCGTCGACAGTCAGATCAATTCCCGAATAAATCGAATACTGAACAAGTACAGCCCGTTCTACGGTCAGGTCGAGAAAAGGCTCAGGGTCCTCAACGGATGACCAGGCCAGTGCGCGGCTTAATTTTACCTCGTCACCATTTACAGAAAAGGTTGTCATATTTGGTTCCGATGATGTTGATGGGGAGATAATACTGTGCAATGCCATAAATGTTGAAACAATTCCCGTCTCTTTGTATCTCTCGAATTACGGGGTTGTTTTCCGAGTTTATCAGGTCGGTCAAAACATATCTGATCGGGGTGGTTTTGCTGATGTGACTGGGAGGGTCATGAAGCGTTTTTCTAGGCTGTTTTTTGCGACGGCAGTGTTTTGCCTGCCCTTCTCAGCAAAGTTGTCGGCGGAGACGCTGACGGACATGCTTGTGCTTGCTTATGACAGTAATCCCAAGATGTTAGCAGGCCGTCAGGCATTACGCGTGGTGAACGAGCAGTTCCCGCAAGCGGTTGCAAACTGGCTGCCAACCCTGTCGACGGCGATGAGTGCTGACCGCTCACTGAGTGCCAGCGAGAGTACGGCACCCTCCAACTCCCGAACCGACACTTACAAGAATACGCTCAGCTATGCCCAGACAGTCTTCGATGGTGGCCGGAACTTTGCGCGACTCGACAAGGCTGTGGCCTCGATCCGGTCGCAGCAGGAGACATTGCGACTGACTGAGCAGGGCGTTCTGCTGGATGTCGTAAAGGCCTACATGAACGTCATCAGGGACCGTCAGACATTTGCTCTGCGTGAAGCCAATAAGGTTCTTCTGGAGCAGCAGCTTGCCAGTACGCAGGTCCAGTTCAACCTGCAACAGCGAACCATTGCAGATCTGTCGCAGGCGCAGGCGCGACTGCGTGCTGCCGAAGCCACGGTGATTGGTGCGGATAATAATCTGAAGACTTCCGAGGCAAGTTATCTCGAAGTGACCGGGCTGGCTCCGGGAGAACTGGAAATGCCGGGAAGGCCTGTAAATCTGCCGGTTGATCTAGAAGAAACGATCATTCTGGCGGAAACATTCCTGCCTGCTGTCGAAATTGCCCAGTATGCGATTGATCTGGCCGAGTATGATGCCTCGATTGAAAACCGTTCCCGGCTTCCAACTCTCGGGCTGGCGGCCAGTCTGACGCATCAGCGCAGCAAGGAAGCAGGTGCAGGCCCCGCCACTGACCAGCGCGATATCAGTGCAACGGTTACGCTGACAGTGCCCCTTTATCAGTCAGGGGCAGAACTTTCCCGTCTGCGGGCTGCAAGGATTCTTGTTGGTCAGCGTCGTACGGAACTGGAAGATGCCAAGCGCTCGGCCCGGAGTGCCGCAGTGACGGCCTGGCGTACCCATGCCAGCGCCAAGGCGCAGATTGAATCGCTCCGGGAAGCTGCGAAAGCAGCGGAAACTGCCCGCGACGGCATCGCACGTGAACTGAGCGTCGGCCGTCGCTCTGTGATTGATCTGCTGGATGCCGAGGCCGAACTTCTGACCGCCCAGGTCAATCTTGCCGCTGGAGAACGTGATGCGCTTGTTGCGGCCTTTGAAGTGCTGAACGCCACGGGTCAGCTAACGGCCCGTGATCTCAATCTCCCGGCCGACATTTATCGGCCGGTTGATGATTTTGAACGCACGAAATGGAAACTCTACACAACCAGTGAGTGACTTGCCGTCACCTGTTCACGGATGGTCAGGTTTGTAGCTGTCTGGTCGACTGGTCAGGGCGTCAAACCGCAATGGGACATGGTAGAGGTCTGTGTGCCACATACAGGCTGGGAGAGAGTCTTTCCGTTAAATCCTTACTGTCATTCAGGCTTCACAAACCGGGTCTATGAACGGGGTCCTTTAAATCCGGTTCAGATACTTCACCCATGATGACGACCAACAAGAACGACAGTGCCGCTGAGCAACCGGTTCTGCGCCAGCGATGGATCAGTGCCTGTGCGCGCACTGCCCCCAAGACAATATCGACATTGCATGAGCGCCTGAAACCGGACCTGACATTCGAACCACTCCGGCCGGCTGAAGCCGGGCTGGTCATGGTTCGCGCCCGTGCCGGCGGGACGGGGCAACTGTTCAATGCCGGTGAAATGACCGTCAGCCGGTGCAGCCTGCGGGGCAGTAACGGGGTGGTCGGGCATGGTTATGTTGCCGGGCGTGACAAGCGGCATGCAGAAGCGGTGGCGAAGCTGGATGTCGTGTTCCAGTCGATGGATGAGGCGGAATGTGAGCCGATTGTCGCTGAACTGGAAATGGCAATCCGTGCCGGGGAGCGTGTCCGGCAACAGAAGTCAGCACCGACCCGCGTCGAGTTTTTCACCATGGTGCGGGGAGAAGACGAATGACCGGTATGGCGGTGGCCAGTCAGCGCGGTTTTGACAGCCCGGTTGACGACAGTCAGCAGGTCTTTCGGGGTGTCCTGGAGGCACTTTCGCGACCCGGCAGCCTGCAGCAGCTTGTTGTGCCGGTGGAGTTTCCCGGTGAGGTCTCAGGCGCAACGGCGGCGGTTTTGCTGGCGCTGACGGATTATTCGACACCGATATGGTTCGATGACCGGTTTGTTGCCAGGGGACTGCCGGAATATCTGAAGTTTCACACCGGAGCGCCGGTTGCCGAACAACGTTCTGCTGCCGTCTTCGGCGTGGTTGACCCGACAGCAGACGGTAGTGCCCTCGACGGGTTTGCTCTCGGGACCGCAGAATATCCGGACCGTTCGGCGACACTTATACTTGAAGTGCCGGATTTCGGGACAGGACAGCCCGCGGTTCTGGAGGGTCCGGGAATTGACGGGACAACCCGGTTTGCGGCCCCGGTCCTGTCGCCGGTTATCTGGACGGCATTACAGGCAAACAGCTGCCTGTTTCCCCTGGGTCTGGATATCATTTTCACGGCCGGCGACCAGATCGCAGCCATTCCCCGCAGTACGAAAATCGAGGTGCTCTGATGTATGTCGCGGTAAAAGGCGGGGAGAAGGCGATCGACAATGCGCACCGTCTGCTGGCCGAAGAACGGCGCGGCCCGGCGGAGATTGCTGAACTGGCCGTTGATCAGATCAACAGCCAGATGGGGCGTGCGGTCGACCGGGTGATGACAGAAGGCGCCTTGTATGACCGCAGGCTGGCCGCGCTGGCAATCAAGCAGGCGCAGGGCGATCTGATTGAGGCGATCTTCCTGATTCGCGCCTATCGCACGACGCTGCCGCGTTTTGGATATAGTGGTCCTCTCAACATGAAAGCGGTTCGGGCGCGCCGCCGAATCTCGGCGACCTTCAAGGATCTGCCGGGTGGTCAGGTGCTGGGGCCAACCTATGATTACACCCATCGTCTGCTTGATTTCGCGCTGGAAGCGGAAAGTGAGATGCCGGCAGAAGATGAGCCGGAAGCCGGAGCAGATATCGTTGAACTGCCGGTGGAAATGCCTCGTGTGCTTGAACATCTGGCACGGCAGGGACTGATCGAGGAAGCGTCTCCGCCAGAGGGTGAGGATGCACAGAAAGTCGGAGACATAACCCGCGAGCCAACCAGTTTTCCGGCGGGTCGGGATGTTCGCCTGCAAACGCTGGCACGTGGTGATGAGGGCTACCTGCTGGCACTTGGTTACTCAACCCAGCGGGGATATGGGCGCACCCACCCATTTGCCGGTGAAATCCGGGTAGGTGAGGTGACTGTGGAATTTACGCCGGAAGAACTGGGCTTTCCCATTGAACTGGGCGAGATCACGGTGACCGAATGCGAGATGATCAATCAGTTTCAGGGTTCTGCGACTGAAGCGCCGAAGTTCACCCGCGGCTATGGTCTGGGGTTCGGTCATGTGGAGCGCAAGGCGATGTCGATGGCACTGGTCGACCGGTCATTGCGGGCCGATGAATTCGGTGAAGAACGCAGTGCCCCCGCACAGGATGAGGAATTCGTTCTGTCGCACAGCGACAATGTGCAGGCCACCGGCTTTGTCGAACATCTGAAACTGCCACATTACGTTGATTTCCAGTCTGAGCTGGAACTGGTCCGGCGCATGCGCTCGGAAATAAATGCGGCAGAGAACAGCCCGGCGGAGGCAGCGGAATGAACAGTACAGCGGATACGACAGGTTATAATTTCGCTTATCTTGACGAGCAGACGAAACGGATGATCCGCCGGGCCTTGCTAAAGGCGGTGGCAATTCCCGGATATCAGGTGCCGTTTGCCGCCCGTGAGATGCCGATGCCTTATGGCTGGGGGACAGGCGGGGTACAGGTAACCGCGGCGGTGATCGGTCGCGAGGACCTGTTGAAAGTCATCGATCAGGGATCGGATGACACAACCAATGCAGTGAGCATCCGCAAATTTTTCGAGAAGACCACAGCCGTCAGAACGACCGAAAAGACCGCAGAGGCGACACTGATCCAGACCCGCCACCGGATACCGGAGGCACCGCTGAAAGCAGGTCAGATTCTGGTTTATCAGGTGCCGATTCCGGAACCTCTCCGGTTTCTGGAGCCCCGTGAGACGGAAACCCGGCGGATGCATGCGCTGGAGGAGTACGGTCTGATGCATGTGAAGCTGTATGAGGATATTGCCCGGCATGGTCATATCGCGACGACCTATGCCTATCCGGTGAGGGTCAATCAGCGTTATGTCACGGACCCGTCACCAACGCCGAAATTCGATAATCCGAAGATGGATAACTGCCCGGCCCTGCAATTGTTCGGGGCGGGACGGGAAAAACGGATATATGCCATCCCGCCGTTTACCAGGGTCGAGAGCCTCGATTTTGATGATCATCCCTTCACGGTTCAGCAATGGACTGAGGATTGTGCCCTCTGTGGTGCGCAAGACAGTTTTCTGGACGAGGTCATTACAGATGATCTGGGCGGGCGGATGTTTGTCTGCTCTGATTCCGATTATTGCCGCGAACGGCGGACAGCAGGTCATGAAGGTTCTGTCTCTTCTCAGCCTTCAAGGCCGGGAGAGGCAGCATGAAGGATTTTACAGAATCCGCGCCGCTGTTGCAGGCGTCGAACCTGATCAAGACTTTCGGTCGTATCACGGCGTGTGATGCTGTCAGTCTTGATATTTATCCGGGTGAGGTGCTCGGGATCGTCGGTGAATCCGGTTCCGGAAAGAGCACCCTGTTGCGCTGCCTGTCCGGTGATGTCCTGCCGGATGCGGGAACCGTTGAATATGCAACCCGCACCGGTGTTCTGCGGGACATACATGCGATGGGGGTTGCCGAGAGGCGGATGCTGACCCGGACCGACTGGGCCTTTGTGCATCAGAATCCGCGTGATGGTCTGCGGATGCATGTCAGTGCGGGGGGCAATGTTGGTGAACGGCTGATGGCCGTGGGGAACCGTCATTACGGTAATATCCGTCATGCGGCGATCGACTGGCTCGATAAGGTGGAGATCGCCGAAGACAGGGTTGATGATCTGCCGGTCATCTTCTCCGGTGGAATGCAGCAGCGATTGCAGATTGCCCGAAACCTTGTCACCCATCCCCGGCTTGCCTTCATGGATGAACCGACCGGGGGGCTGGATGTTTCGGTTCAGGCACGCCTGCTGGACCTGCTGCGCGGGCTGGTTGCTGATCTGGGACTGGCGGCAATCATTGTAACCCATGACCTGGCGGTGGCGCGGCATCTGTCACACCGGCTGATGGTGATGAAGGGGGGGAAGGTGGTTGAAACCGGTCTGACGGACCAGGTGCTTGATGATCCGCAACACCCCTATAGCCAGCTTCTTGTTTCATCCATTCTGAGGGCCTGATCATGCGATATGACCCGATCCTGAGCCTTCGCAATGTGACGAAGGAATTTGTTCTCCACGCTCAGGGCGCAACGCGATTACCTGTCTTTGATGATGTCAGCTTTGATCTTCAGGCCGGTGATTGTCTGGCTCTGACGGGGCCGTCCGGCATCGGCAAAAGCACCCTGATGCGGATGATCTACGGCAACTTTCGCTGCTGGTCCGGTGAAATACTGGTTCGTCATGATGGCCGGAAAGTCGATATCGCCTCGACCCATCCGCACCGGGTGATGGATGTGCGTCGTTTCACCATGGGCTATGTCAGCCAGTTTCTCAGTGTGATTCCGCGTGTGGCGACGCTGGACGTGGTCATGGAGCCAGCGCTGGCGCTGGGGGTGCCCGCAGCCGAGGCACGAGGGCGGGCGGAAGCCCTGCTGACCCGGCTGCGTATACCAGAACGTCTGTGGTCGTTGTCTCCGGTAACTTTTTCCGGCGGTGAACAGCAGCGTGTGAATCTGGCGCGGGGGTTTGTCGCCCGTTATCCGCTGATGCTGCTTGATGAACCGACGGCATCGCTGGATGCCGAAAACCGTGAAACCGTCATCAGCATGATCGCGGAAGCACGGGATGCCGGTGCTGCCATTATCGGGATCTTTCATGATCAGGGTGCCCGGGATGAGGTCTGCAACCGCGGACTGGATCTGCGCGATTTTATGGTGAAGGCAGCATGAACGAACAGATATTCAGCAATGCCCGGGTGGTCCTGGCGGACCGGGTCATTGACGGGACGGTGATGGTCCGGAACGGCGTTATCGCGGATATCTGCGAGGGTGCCAGCAGGGTTGCTGAGGCGTTCGATTGTCAGGGTGATCTGCTGTTGCCGGGGCTGGTCGAGCTGCATACGGACGCACTGGAAACTCATATGCAGCCACGCCCCGGAGCGGAATGGCCGGCAACGGCGGCGGTGATCGCTCATGACAATCAACTGGCGGCAGCGGGTATCACAACAGTTCTGGATGCGATTGCCCTTGGCGCGATCATGAGTTCTTCGGTCAGGGTGCGTCGGCTGAACGAGATGGTCGACAGTCTGAATACCGCGAATCAGGGGGGGATACTCCGTGCGGATCATTATCTGCATCTGCGGTGTGAAGTCTCGTTTGAGGGCTTGCCGGCCGTATTCGACAGCCTGTCGGCGCATCCGATGGTGCGGCTGGTTTCGATCATGGACCATACGCCGGGTCAGCGGCAATTCGTCGATGAGGCCAAATACCGGCAATACTATCAGGGAAAATTCAAGCTGTCGGACGCGGAGATGGAATGTTTCATCGCCGATCGCCGGGTTGATCAGGTGAAGTATGCGGACAGGCACCGGCGTTATATCGTTGATGCCAGTCACAGCCGGGGGCTGAATCTTGCCAGCCATGACGACGCCACCTTCGAGCATGTTGAAGAAGCGGTGACTGACGGCGTCTGCATTGCCGAGTTCCCGACGACCATTGATGCTGCCAAGGCATCGCATGACCGTGACATTCAGGTTCTCATGGGAGGACCGAACGTGGTTCGGGGCGGTTCGCATTCCGGAAATGTCTCTGCCCGTGATCTGGCCGAACTTGGTTATCTGGACATTCTGTCCAGTGACTATGTGCCCTGCAGTCTGTTGCATGCGGCGATGCTGTTGCCGGATGTGGTGGAAAGAATTGATTTGCCGGAGGCAATTCGCATGGTGACAAAGACACCGGCAGAAAGTGCGGGATTGTCAGACCGGGGCGAAATTGCGGTTGGACGGCGTGCAGACCTGCTGCGAATTCACCAGTCTGATCACCATCCTGTCGTGCGGGAGGTCTGGCGTTCCGGACGACGGGTTGCCTGAGGAGGTTTTGATGGATGTTATCGCTGCAATTACAGAAACACTGCGTCTCAAGGGCGAGCAGCAATATGGCAACGAAAGTGTCAGTCAGCTTGCTCATGCCCTGCAATCTGCGGCGCTGGCAGAATCTGAGGGGGCGACACCGTCACTGATCGCCGCGTCATTACTGCATGATATCGGCCATCTGATCGACAAGCGGTTTGAGGCCGGGCAGCAGAAGGATGTTGATCGCCATCACGAAGATATCGGTGCTGCTTATCTGTCCCGCTTCTTCCCCGCTGAGGTGACGGAGCCAATCCGGCTGCATGTCCCGGCAAAACGCTATCTCTGTCATGTGGAACAGGGCTATTTCGAGAGTCTGTCGCCGGCATCAGTCCGCAGCCTGCGTTTACAGGGCGGTGCTTTCTCGGCTGACGAGGCGGCTGATTTCATCAGCCAGCCTCAGGCTGCGGAAGCTGTACGTCTGCGCCGCTGGGATGATATGGCAAAAGTCGAGGGACTTGAGACACCTGCACTTGAACATTTCATGTCTTATGTCGTGCAGGTGCATGCGCCCGCTGATGCCTGATCCGGGGCGGCTGTTTCTGGTTGTCGGCCCTTCAGGGGTTGGCAAGGATTCGCTGCTGGATGCGGCACGTGATCACTTCAGGAATGATGCGGGTATAGTTTTTCCCAGGCGCGTGATAACCCGTCCGGCCGAGGCCGGTGGTGAAGATCACTGTCCGGTCGACGAAGCCATGTTTACACAACAGTTGCGGGATGGGGCCTTTGCCCTGAACTGGGTTGCGCATGGCCTGAGCTACGGCGTGCCGGTGGCTGTTGTCGATGATCTGGATGCTGGCCGGAATGTCGTCGTCAATGTTTCGCGTACGGTGATTGATGATGCGCGCACCCGTTTCCGGCATGTCACTGTGTTGTCAGTTACGGCCGACCCGGTCACGCTGGCAGCCCGTCTGGCAGGGCGTCAACGCTCAAGCGACGGCGATCTGGCAGCCCGTCTGGAACGGGCCGCGCTGATGACCCCGGCCGGTTCTGATGTTGTGACCATTGATAATTCCGGGGCGCTGGATGATGCGGTGTCAGCTTTCCTGAACGCGATCGCCGGTTAACGGAAACCGCCGGATCAGACGGAACGGAGCACCGGGTTCAGGTTCGGCAAAGACGGAAATGTCTTCAATACGGGCCGGGCCCAGTGCCGGGCCGGCAGCTTTTTCCAGACTTTCTGTGAGTTCAGGGCGCAGGTCGTCTGCCAGGGAGTCCGTGAGTGTCAGGTGAAACCTGAATTCCTCCATGACATAGGGATATCCCCACCGGGTCAGAAGATTGTCCTGATGTGGTGTCAGCGGGCGTTTGCGTCGTCTGGCCAGTTCAGCGCCGGTCAGGGGGGCACGCAGATGGTCAAGTTCAGTGACGCAGGCGGCAGCAAGTGCAGATATCGCCCGTTTTCCGGAAACGGGTGTGAAGGCAATGAAGCGGCCTATTGAGCAGATCGTGAATCCATCAATCGGGATGACGGTTTGCCGGGTGGCAAATGCTTCGACTGTATCGAACAGGGTGTCTTCGCTTGTATCTGCCTGCAATCGGAAAGGGGATTTCAGGGTGCCGTGAAAGCCGTAACGGCGTGGTTCAACTGTCATCCTGTCGATGGTTTCCCGGGTGATGCCGTGAACCGGGGAAGGGCTGGTCGACTGGCCAGTTGATGCATCATAACCCAGCCATTCTGCACCGAACCGGTTCAGGGGAGTACCCTCCGTGGGTGCCCAGTAGATCGCATATCTGTAGTGCGGTGATGGCATGTCGGTCGGTTTCCCACAGTCTGAGGGCGAAGATGAAACCCGTGCAGGTTGAATCGCAAGAAATTTTTGTGTCCGCGCACGGGGCAACAAAACTGCAAGATAAAGGCCATAAAATCGCAGCATGATTCAGCGATGGTGCGCCCGTAATTCAGGGGATGCATAGCCAATGACCGCGCCTGCCGTTTCAGTTTCAAATATCGTTAAATGTTTCAAGGCCGACCAGCCTGTGCTGAATGATGTCAGCCTGTCTGTCGCAGAAGGCGAGATGATCGGCCTGATCGGTGCGTCCGGCTCGGGAAAATCCACTCTGATCCGGCTGATTGCGGGTTTTGAGACCATCGACCGGGGACAGGGTGAAATCCGGCTGTTCGGCAAGCAGTGTCAGCATCTTGGTCAGCGCAAGCAGGCTATCAGCGATCTGCATAAAGATGTCGGCATTATCTTTCAGCAGTTCAATCTGGTCGGGCGTCTGACCCTGCTGATGAATGTGCTGGCGGGTCGCCTTGGGCGTGTCAGTCGCTTGCGGGGGACGTTCGGACTGTTCCCGAGAGAAGACCGGATCATCTCACTGCGGGCGCTTGAACGGGTTGGCATTGTCGATATGGCCTATCAGCGGGCCTCGACGCTTTCCGGCGGCCAGCAGCAACGTGCGGCCATTGCCCGTATGCTGGCACAGGAAGCAAAACTCATTCTGGCTGATGAACCGATTGCCTCACTGGACCCGGCATCAGCTGAGAACGTGATGTCCACACTTCGGGAAATCAACCGTCAGGATGGCGTGACCGTCATCGTGTCGCTGCACCAGATCGACCATGCCTTCAAACATTGCGACCGCATCATCGCGCTCAAGGATGGCGTGGTGGTGCATGACGGGAAGGTCGGGGACATCACCCGCGAGGACCTCACGGAACTCTACGGATACGACGCTTTCGAAGACGAAAATTTCGGGGTGGCCGATGACGAAGACGATGACGTCTCTGTGGTCACTCCTCTCCACGGGCAGGGGCGGGACAGAAAACCCGCGCCGCTGGCTGTTGCGTCCGCTGCGGACGCTTAATCCAAACGACAACATCAGGAGTATAACAATGTTCAAGAAACTCGTTGCCGCCGCCGCGGTTTCGATTGCAGCGATGGGCTCTGCCTACGCCGAGATGCCGAAAGAGATCAATTTCGGAATCATCTCGACGGAATCTGCTTCCGCGCTGGAAAAATCCTTCGCCCCCTTCCTGAAGGATATGGAAGCTTCGCTCGGTGTTCCGGTGAATTCTTTCTTTGCCTCTGATTATGCCGGTGTCATCGAAGGCATGCGCTTCGGCAAGGTTGATCTCGCATGGTTCGGTAATAAATCGGCGATCGTTGCCGTCGATCGTGCCGGTGGTGAAGTCTTTGCCCAGACCATCAAGGATGACGGCTCGGAAGGGTATCATTCCCTGCTGATCGCGCATAAGGATGCGCCGGTAAATTCGCTGTCCGATGTTCTGAAATGCGACAAGACCCTGACCTTCGGTAACGGTGATCCGAACTCGACCTCCGGTTTTGCTATCCCCGGCTACTATGTCTGGGCTCTGAACAACAAGACGCCGGAAGATTGCTTCAAGCGGGTTACCAGCTCGAACCATGAAGGTAATGCGCTGGCCGTGGCGAATGGCAAGGTCGATATCGCCACCAACAATACCGAATCTGTTTATGTGCGCCTGCAGAGAAACAACATGGATGCGTTCAAGAACATCAAGGAAATCTGGCGTTCGCCGCTGATTCCGTCGGACCCGATGGTCTGGCGCAAGGAGCTTTCCGATGAAGCCAAGCAGAAGATCTATTTCTTCATCATGCAGTATGGCCGTTTCGGCAGCATGGAAAAGGTGAAGCGGGAACGCGCTGTTCTGGCCAGCCTGTCCGATGGCTGGGGACCGTTCCTGGCTTCTTCCAATGCACAGCTTCTTGATGTTCGTCAGATCGAAGCTTTCAAGGCCCGCCTGAAAGCTGAAGCCAAGGGCGATAAAGCTGGCGTTGCAGCGGCTGAGAAAGATCTCGCTGAACTGAAAGCGATGGCGGATGTCGTCGGCAAAGCCGGCTACTGATAGACGTCTCTACCGGGCGGGGCGGCGGATATGCCGCCCCGTTTGCGTTTTACCCTAATTCATTATCAGGCAGATATTACATGACTGAAGCCGCCATCCAGACCCGGGTTTCGAAAGCTGTTGCAGATCAGCTTGAGCCACGCTGGTCACGCCATCTCGGTACCGCTCTGGCCGCGTTGACGATCACCATCCTGCTGGGATTGTCCTACTATCCGGCAGAGGTCAATAACTGGACCTTTCTGATTACCGACGCGGACAATATGGTGACTTTCATCAGTGATTTTCTGTCGCCGAATTTCGAGGATATCGATCAGATTGTTCTGAAGATGATCGAGACAATTCAGATCGCACTCTGGGGCACTGTGTTGTCGATTATCGTTGGAATTCCCTTTGGTTTGCTTTCCTCCAGCAATATTGCCCCGCAATGGGTTGTTCAGCCGGTACGCCGGCTGATGGATGCTGCCCGGGCGATCAATGAACTGGTATTTGCAATCCTGTTTGTCGCGGCTGTCGGTCTCGGACCGTTTGCCGGGGTTATGGCACTGTTCATTCATAATCTGGGCATTATTGCCAAACTGTTTTCTGAGGCGGTTGAAGCCATTGATCCGCGGCCCGTCGAAGGCATCCGGGCGACTGGTGCATCCCGCCTGCAGCAAATCATTTACGGTGTCATTCCACAGGTTCTGCCGCTCTGGACCAGTTTCTCACTCTACCGTTTCGAGACGCTGGTTCGCTCTGCGACTGTACTGGGTATCGTCGGTGCCGGTGGCGTTGGCTTCATCTTTTATGAATCCTTCCGCTCGTTCCAGTATGACCGGGCATCAGCGGTTATCATCGTCGTCATCATATCGGTTACGATCATTGACATCTTCTCGTCACAGCTTCGGAAGAAACTGATCTAGGGGGGAACCGTGACCGGACAGTCCGGATTTTTCACAGTGTTTCACGGAATCCAGTTAGACGATAACCGTCGATGCTGGTCTCGAACAATTGACTGCGCCTGACATTTCAAGAAATGCTGCTACCTGAAGGCTGAGGTCCTCTCGCCAGGGGGGGGAGATCAGTTGCATGCCAAGTGGCATAGAATTCCCTGAGTAAGCTGGTACGGTTACGACGGGCAGGCCAATACAGGAAAAAGGTTGTGCGAGGAGGCCCAGAACTGGTCGCAATGGGCTTTCCTTGCCGTTCAGGTTCAATGTTTTCTGGCCGATTAACGGCGCAGAACAGGGTGTCGCCGGAGCGAGCATGACATCACATTTCCGGAAGGCGTCCAATGCTTCGTTCAGCCACCAATGCCGAACGCGTTGTGCTTTTGCGACCCAGGGGGCAGGCAGCAGGGCGCCCGCCAGAAAACGATCGCGGGTGTCCGGATCGTAGTCATCAGCCTGGTTCTGTAATGTCCGGAAGTGGAACGCGGAACTTTCAGCATTCGTGATGATGTAGGCTGCGGCCCGCCCGATGGCTGCCTGATCAAGGGTCACGTCAACAATCCTGGTTTCAGCAGACAATGTTTTGAGAACCATGTCCCGGCGTTCCAGCGCTTCGTCTGTGCTGTTATCTTCAAACCAGCCCCGCAGAACTCCGATCCGCAGTTGGGAGATATCTTTTCGGACGGGAGCACTGATCTGCATGACATTGTCGGGTCTGCAGGCGTGGTCGCGGGATGTCGATCCCTGAAGGACATTGTAGGCCAGAGTCAGATCGCTGACAGACCGGGCCAGAGGACCAACATGGTCAAGGCTGTCGACGAAGGGGAAGGTGCCACCCCGGGAGAGGCGGCCATAGGTTGGCTTGAGACTGAAGACACCACAGAGCGAGGCGGGGACCCGAAGTGATCCATTGGTATCTGAGCCAAGGCTGATTGGCGCCAGCCCGGCTGCCGTCGCCGCTCCTGACCCAGAGGATGACCCTCCGGTCATCCGGACGAGGTCATGGGGATTGCGACAGGCACCATAATGCAGGTTCTCGCCCGTAAAATCGTAGGCAAACTCACCCATGCTCAGGGCTCCGAGGCAGACAGCCCCGGCTTGCCGCAAACGATCGACCAGATCGGCATCCTGTGATGCGGGCTGATTCTTCAGATTGATTATGGACCCGGCCCGCGTTACCTCGCCTTTCAGGTCGAACAGATTTTTAACAGCATAGGGAACGCCCGCGAGTGGTCCCAGAGGCTTACCTTGCGAACGGGTCTGGTCAACGGCGTGTGCTTCCCGCATGGCGCGTTCGGCGAGAACATCGGTAAAGGCATTGATTGATACGTTTTCTGCGTTAACCCGGTTCAGCATTGCGGTGGTGACTTCTGCTGCCGTTACGTCACCGTCAGTGACGGCGCGGGCGATATCGGTTGCTGAAGCAAAAGGGGTGAGGGGGGCCATGCGCATTATTCGGGGTCAGGCAGCCGGAAGACAGGAGCCAGTGCACTGTCTGTTTCATCAAGCGGCGCGCTATCGAGGGTTTTTGCCATATCCTGTGCCAGCAGCAGGAACTGCTTTACGCCGGGCCGGTGTTCAGGCGCAATCCGGATATCCAGAAGTTTGGAACCCGCTTCAATATAGGCATCCATATCTTTCTGGTTATCTTGCATCGGTTTCCGGATCTTCAGCCTTTTTTGCAAAATGGCAGACAGCCATATGGTCTTTATTCACATTCACGACTGGTGGGTGGATACGACCACATTTTTCGGTTCCGTCCGGGCATCGCCCGTGAAAACGGCACATATCCGGGTTGGGATCGATAGGGCTTTTAGGGTCGCCGCTAAGGCGGCCCTTGCGCCCCCCGGTTCCGGAGCCAGGTATGGCAGAGATCAGTGCCCGGGTGTAGGGATGGGCAGGGTTGGTAAAAATATCTTCTGCTGTGCCGCTTTCGACGATTTGGCCAAGATACATGACGATCACCCGGTCACAGAGCAGCCGCACCACATTCAGGTCATGTGATACGAACAGGTAGCTCATGCCCAACTCGCTCTTCAGCCGCATCAGTAGTTTCAGGATGACTGCCTGTACCGATACGTCGAGCGCAGAAGTCGGTTCATCCAGTATGAGCAGCTTTGGAGATGTGGCGATCGCCCGCCCGATATTGACTCGGGCTTTCTGTCCTCCGGACAGCTGATGCGGAAAACGACCGAGTAGCTGGAGCGGCAGATCGACCTGTTTTGCAACTTCTTCAACCTGACGCCGAAGTTCAGTCCTGTTGTTGATACCTTTCAGCCGGCGCAGTGGCTCGGCGATCGTATCAAAGGAGGTGAACCGCGGGTTCAGACTTTCGTGGGGGTCCTGAAAAACGATCTGGATGTCGGTTCGCTCCGGACGGGCATGGAACAGGACAGATGGTACGGCACTGATATCCTGGTTATCGAAGCTGATGGTGCCCGATGTCGGGTCTGAAAGCCGGGCAAGCATGCCGACCAGTGTTGATTTGCCGCATCCTGACTCACCAACCAGCCCAAGGCTTTCACCTTCGCTAATATCGAAGCTGACACCATCAACGGCATGCAGGGTCGGAATGTGATTGGGGGCATTGGTGAAATGGTTCCGGAACCACTGTACAAAAGGGTTTCGGGTCGAGCCGGACCCTGCCACCGGATAGAGTTTCTTCAGGTCTCGAACGTCAAGTAAACGGGTCATAGTGGCCTCCGGCAGGCAACCGAGTGGCCGACAGATATCTGGTCCAATGTCAGCTGGGCTGTGTCACATACAGATTCATGCCGTTCACACCGTCCGGAAAACCGACAGGGTGCAAGCTGGCTCCGAAGATCAGGCAGGCTGCCGGGAATGGAGGCAATATCATCCAGCGACCCACTGCCTCGTGGGGTCGCCTGCATCAGTTTTGCTGTATAGGGGTGGCGGGGAGCACTGAACAGAGTTTCAGTGGAAGCCGTTTCAACGACATGCCCCGCATGCATGACAACAATACGATCACAATAATCTGCTGCCATTGCGAGATCGTGTGTGATCAGCAGGGTTGCCATATTTCGTTCTGCGGAAAGGTCTTTTACCAAGTCCATGATTGCGGCTTGTGTGGTGACATCAAGCCCTGTTGTCGGTTCATCCGCGATCAACAGTTCTGGCTGACAGGACAACGCCATTGCAATCATGACCCGCTGACACATGCCGCCAGACAATTCAAAGGGATAGGCGTCAAGTCTGCGCGCTGGGTCGGGAATGCGGACATTCTCCAGTGCGCGGATTGCTTTTTCCCGGACATCTGAACGATTGGCAGAGCCATGTCGCCGCAGCACATCGCCGATCTGTTTCCCAACTGTGCGGATTGGGTTCAGGGCGGTCCGGGGGCTCTGAAAGATCATGGATGCCTCGTGGCCCCGGGCTTCCTGCATCGTGGCCTCGCTGGCCGTCAGAACATCAAGTCCGCCGAGGGTGATAGAACCGGCGGTGACTTTTCCGGCCGGGTCCAGGATTCCCATTGCGGTCATTGCGGAAACTGATTTTCCTGAACCGCTTTCGCCAACAATGCCGACCATTTCACCTTTGAAAACATCGAAGCTGACATTCTCGAGTGCTTTGACGACACCACTCCTCGTCCGGAATTCGACAGAAAGATCGTGGATGTCAAGGACAGGTACTTTCTCACTCATGATGCGACCTCATGTTCTTCTTCTCGGATCAATCAGGTCGCGCAGACCATCGCCCAGGAGGTTAAAGCAGAAGACTGCCAGCATCAGCGCTGCGCCCGGGAACAGCGCCAGCCACCATTCTCCGGAGACGATGTATCCGGCACCTTCGGCGACCATGATGCCCCATTCGGCAGTTGGCGGGCGGACACCCAGCCCGATGAAGGAAAGACCGGCCGCATTCAGTATGGCCCAGCCCATATTCAGGGAGACCTGCACCATCATCGGTGGCAAGGTATTCGGATAAATCTGTGTCGCGAGCAGGCGCAGTGATGAGTTTCCGGCCAGTCGGGCTGCCAGAACGAAGTCTGCATTTCGGCGGATATTCACCTCGGTCCGGGCAACGCGCGCATAAAAGGGCAAGTTGATGATGGCCGTTGCATAGACGATATTTTCTACCGTGTTGCCGAGGGCAGCCACGATCCCCATAGCCAGCACAAATAGCGGAAAAGCCATGATCGTATCGGTAATCCTGCCGACAACGCGGTCAGTCCAGCCTCCGAAAAATCCTGCCAGTGAACCAAGGATGCTACCGATCACAAACGAAAGAGCGACGGCGGAAACGGCAATGGCCAGGTCAAGGCGCGTAGCGATCAGCACCCGGCTGAAGACATCACGTCCAAGCTGATCTGTGCCAAACCAGTGATCCCAGCTTGGCGGTTTCAGGGTTTGCGTGGCATCGCTTGAAAACGGGTCGTAAGGAACAATCAAAGGCCCGAACAGTGCCAGTACGACCATCAAGGCGAACAGGCTGCCAGCGAACAGAGTGACGGGGTTCTCGGTCAGCACATACTTCAGATGTTTGGAAAACTCGTTCATGATCTCAGCCGTCCAGCCCGACCCGGGGGTCGATAAGGGTGTAGAGGATGTCGATCATCAGATTCAGCACGACATAGAGGATCGCCATTGCGAGGACAAACCCCTGCACAGCTGCATAGTCGGAGACAATTAGTGCTTCGATGGCGAAAGAGCCAATTCCCGGCCAGGCGAAAACCTTCTCGACCAGAACGTTGGAGCCGAGCATGAAGGAGAACACCATTCCCAGCGTCGTCAGGATCGGGAGAAGGGCATTTCTGAAGGCATATGTGTAGAGTACGGTGGACCGGCGCAGTCCTGAGGCGCGGGCTGTGCGGATGAAGTCGCTGGACAGCACCTGGAGCATTGCACCGCGAGTCATTCGGGCCAACGGAGCCAGTGTGAAGGTTCCGAGTGTAACGGCTGGCATGATAAGCTGAGCCAGTGCAGCGCCGAACAGTTCGAAATCACCATCGAGCAGGGCATCTATCGTGTAGAAGTTGGTGACGGGAGGTGGTGGCAGATAAATCAGATTAATGCGCCCCAGTGGGGACGGAGCAAGGCCGAGCAGATAATAGAAGATGTAGACCATGAACAGGCCGGTAAAGAAAACGGGCAGGGAAACACCGGCTGTCACGATCAGACGGCACAGTTGGTCTACCCAACTGTTGGGCCGTGTCGCTGCAGCGATCCCCAGCGGAACAGCGACGGAAATCGAAAAAATCAAGGCGAGCAGGGTAAGTTCGAGCGAAGCTGGCAACCGGCGCCATAGCTCCTCAACAACCGGGAAGCCGGTGCTGATGGAGACGCCAAGGTTTCCGGAGGCCAGATCGCCGACATAGATCAGGAATTGCTCTGGCAGGCTTTTGTCCAGCCCGAGCGACATCCTGATTTCCTGAATGGAATCTTCGGTAGCCGCCGGTCCGGCGAAGTAGACTGCGGGATCACCGGGCAAGGCACGGGTCAGAACGAAGGTCACAATGATGATGCCGATGATCGATGGAATGGCTTGTAGCAGCCGCCCCAGGATGATCTTCAGTTTGCCGTTACCGTTCATTTGCTGTCCCTGATACTCACTGATGACCCCGCTGTCTGGTCAGGTTTTCGAGAATGTCCGGCAATCGAGCAGCCGGTGGGCATAGTACTTGTAGCCGGTGACATTCTTCTGCATCGCAACGTCAAGATAAGGCTGGTAAATCGGAATCACCGGCACTTCATCGAAGAAGATCGTCAGCAGCCTTTTCATGTTCGGCTCGTAATCCGGGTGGTCAACTTCGAGATGAAGTGATGCATCGGTCAGAGCTTCGACTTCCGGATTATGATAGTTCATCGAGTTGAACAGCCGGTCTTTCTGATAGACCCAGAAAGAATAGTAATCCGGATAATTCAGCCATCCGCCGAAGTTCTTGAGATGCATTGGCAGTTTCTTTTCAACCAGTGCAATTGTACGCCAGTTTGCGCCCGGGATTTTCTCGATGGTTGCCTTGATGCCGATCTTGGCAAGACCTTCCTGAAGCAGCAGGGACATCGGTTCGGACCAGTCCGACTGCGCGAGGTCGAAAGACAGCGGCACGTCAAAGCCATCTGCGAACCCGGCTTCCTTCAGCAACTCCTTGGCTTTGTCGTAGTCGGTGTCATAGGGGAATGGCTGTGGCCATTCAATAGTCGCGGGCGAGAAGGATTTGCCACCCCACATCGGTATCCCTCGCTCGAATGCGGCCTGTTTGAATATCTGATCATAGGGCACGGCGTAAGCAACAGCCTGGCGTACCAGCTTGTTCTGGAAGGGCTCAAAGTCGAGATTGAGACCAATGGCCAGCAGTGAGTTTTCAATCGGGACACCGGTGATGGTGAACTTGTCCGATTTTGTCAGTTCGGCGAAATCTTTTGAGGGCAGGTCGAGGGAGACGTCAGCATCTCCCCGCTCCAGCAACGCCCGCCGGGTCGAGGCAGACGGGATTTCACGGATGATGACGCGGGAGATGCCGGGCAGTTCGCCATTCTTCCAGTTATCAAAACGCTTGTAGACGGTCTGCTGTCCCGGATCCCAACGTTCGAGCATGAAGGCGCCACCCCCGGCAGGGGTACGATGAAGATATTCAGTTGCCCAGGGGTCTTTTTCCGTCGCATTGGCTTTGGCAACCTTTGAGTTATAGATGATCGGCACAGGCACGCCGAGATCAGGCAGGGTCAGCTTGCTTTTGCGCAACAGCTTGATGACGAAAGTCTGGTCATCGAGAGCCTCAAACTGATCGGGCTTTTCGAGAGATCCCGCCTTCATCTGAACAGTCGGGAAACCGCCGAGGCTGACAGAACGGTCGAAGGACCATTTCACGTCATGGGCGGTGATTGGTGTTCCATCCCAGAATGTCGCATCTTTCCGGATCTTGAAGATGATTGCCATTCCATCTTCGGCGAAGGTCCAGGACTCTGCGACTTCCGGGGTCAACTGGGTGTAATCATACATTTTCGTGCCATTCGGGAGTGTCTTTGTCGAATAGCCGACCAGCCGGTCATACAGATTTACAGCAATCTGATACGCAGGCCGGTTTGTACCCTGTCGCTGGATATCCATACTGTTTGGTCCTGCACCGGTGACCACAACCAGCGTGTCGTTCCTGCCAGCTGCCTCAGCGGGGAAGTGCCGGAACAGTGGGAAGGCAGCGGCACCAGCTGCAAGGCCGGTTGTTTTCAAAAAGTCACGTCTACGCATGTGAACTCTCCATGTGTTTGCTTTTATGAGAGGACTGATCCTCGAGAAATGTCCGCCACCCGCCGAAACGAGTGACATCTTCTGCGCCTTGAACGGCGTATTGCTCGCACAGAAACCCTTTGACCTTGTCGCCATTGGCGAGGGTCAGGGTTCCTATGCCGAGAGGATGCGGAACGCCGGCAATGAACGCTCCGAAGGCGGTTATTGGCAGGGCCCAGATTTCGAGCAGGATTTCTGCTCCTTTGCCGGTTCGCACCAGGCCGGGGCGGGTGGGCGGTCCGCCGGGCAGGGAGTAAAGACTGTAGGTGTCCTGCGTCTTGTCCTGCCTCAGAAAGCGGCCGCCAAGCCGGGTGATTTCATGATTCAATGGCAATCCGGACATATGTGCGCCGACAACGGCAATGGCAATTTCTCCAGCCTGTGGTTTGTCGGCAGGCAGCAAAACGGCTGGTTGTGCCCAGCCGGTTGCCCCAAGGGTTGACCGGCTGTTCTGATGCAAATGAGTCGCTATGCTGGCCACCAGTGCGTCTTGCCCGGTGGGGGCTAGCAAGGTCACATTGCCGGGGCGTCCGTCCTGCCGTGGTGCGACCGGAACAGCGATGCCGCACATATCCATCAGGTTGACGAAATTTGTATAGGTGCCAAGCCGGGAGTTCGGGGTGATCGGGTCAGCCTCAAGATCTCGCACCGATGCAAATGTCGGGATCGTCGGGACGCAGAGAATATCTGTCCCGGCGAGTATCGGCTCCATCTGGCGTTTGAGGTCTTTAAGACGATAGATCGACTTGAATGTGTCAACGGCGTCAAATTTCTCAGCTGCTTCAATTACTTCACGGGTTGTCGGGTGTAGTTTTTCCGGGCAGGTCCGGATCAGTGTGTCAATGGCTGCATAACGTTCCGCAACCCAGACACCTCCATAAAGCATCTCGGCGATCTGATAGAGTGGCTGGAAATCGATTTCAATAATCTCTGCTCCCATATCGGTTAGAACAGATAGGGCAGACAGGTAGTTTATGGCCTGAATGTCATCGCCAAAGAAATGGCGTGTTGTGGCGTCGGGTACGCCAACCCGAAAGGCCGGGGGAGGCGCACCAAGGTCTGGTGCGGGCATCTTCCGGGAGTAACTGTCTGCTGGGTCGAATTTTGCGGCAGACTGAAAGACTCTCCAGGCGTCACTGACGGTCAGGGCAAAGATAGATATCGTGTCTAGTGACCGGCAGGCCGGTACGACGCCGGTGTTGGACAAGGCACCGAGACTTGGTTTGAGGCCGACAATATTGTTCAGCGCTGCCGGCACCCGACCGGATCCAGCCGTGTCGGTGCCAAGGGCAAAGCTGACGATGCCATGACTGACGGCAACACTGGACCCGGAACTGGACCCGCCGGGAACAATTTCCGGGTCGATAGCATTGCGGGGAATCGGATAGGGGCTGCGGACGCCAACCAACCCTGTGGCAAACTGATCAAGGTTGGTCTTCCCGATGAGAATGGCTCCGGCTTTGCGCAACAGGCTGACCACAAATGCGTCATCATCGGCCATAAAGGCAAAGTCTGCGCAGGCAGCTGTGGTTGGTGCCCCGGCAGAATCAATATTGTCCTTGATGGCAAAAGGAATGCCCCAAAGCGGTTTTGAAAGAGGATCAAACGAGCCTAACGCTTTTACGGCTGTGATCGCTTCATTCCGGTCAATCAGGTGCAGAAAGATACCGGGGTCGTCGACGGCCTCAATTCGGCGGTAGCTTTCTTCGATCACATCGGCCGGGTTTAGGCCGCCAGCATAGGCCGTATGGAGCGAACTGATATCGAAGGGCTGGCTTTGCACGGCTTATTCTCATTTCCTCATTTCTGATGAGGTAACTAAATCAGCTTTGAATGCTGCAGTATGCTGCTAACTTTGGCTTATATTGCTGCAAAAAATGCATCACTCATATAGGAGGCTGACATGCGCCATCTTATGCCTTTGAAATATATAGATGCCGTCGCGAAAGCTGGTTCAATCCGGAAGGCAGCAGATTCTCTCGCCATTACATCGACAGCATTGAACCGGCGTATTCTGGCAATGGAGGAAGATCTCGGTGAGGCGATATTTGAACGTTTTCCCCGTGGTGTTCGTCTGTCTGCGGCTGGTGAGTTGCTGATTCATCATATCCGAAATCAGCTGAGTGATATTGAGCGGGTTAAAAGCCAGATTGCTGATCTTTCCGGTGAGAGAAGAGGGCATGTCGCTATTGCCTGTAGTCAGGCTCTGGTACCCTTCTTTTTACCCGAACAGATTTCAATCTACCGGAGCAACCATTCGGCGGTCACCTTTGACGTTCTGGTGCGGGACCGTGCCGCCGCCGAACAGTCGCTGATCGATCTCAGCGCTGATCTTGCCCTGGTATTCGAACCGGTCCGAATGGCGGAATTTCAGACCTTGCTGACTATTCGTCAGCCGGTGCATGTCGTCATGCATCCGGAACACCCTCTGGCGGAAAAGGAAACAGTCCGCCTGCGGGATTGTCTGCAATATCCAACGGCGCTGCCGACGGCTCCTTATGGGGTGCGGCATCTCATGGAACTTGCTGCCCGGAGGACAACGCTGGATCTTCAGCCGATGCTGGAATCCGACAGTTTTGAATTCTTGCGTCATTACGTCCGGCAGGAAAAAGTCCTGTCTTTTCAGTTGCCGATTGGCTTGCCATCCCCTGATTCAGACGAAGGGGTTATCAACAGGCGGGTTGATGAACGGGATATCCCTGCCGGGAACCTGTATTTCGGACAGCTTCGAAACCGCGCGCTTCCGGTTTCTGCGGCACGGTTTGCCCAACAAATGCAGGAAACTTTCGTCGCCCGCTTTGAATGTGAATGACGTCAGGTATCTGATGCGATGAGAGAATTTTTCATTGGCCCTGATCCTCCCATATGCATCCGGTTCATCAGGTAATCGGAGAGATGCCGCGCGGGAGAATCAGACTTCTCCCTGTTCTGATAAAGTACCAGATCCACGCTGGGCAGGTTTGGCACGCCGTCAAACCCGGAACAGATGCGCAGGCCCTGGGTAACGGCAGGCTGGGTCAGCACGGTTACAGCAAGACCAGACTGTACCGAGGCGACAAGCCCCCCGATGCTCTCACTTTCACAAGCCAGCCGCCAGGGACGGCCATGGGATTCGAGCGCAGCGATTGCATAGTCGCGATACAGATTTCCGGGCGGTAACATCGCCAATGGCAGGGGAGTCTTACGATGGGCATCGCTGTTTTCGGCAGTCACAAAGAACAGGGGCTCTGAACGGATGAACTTCCCGACCCTGATCCCCGGCAGTTGCGTTGCGAGCACGAGATCTATCCGCTTCGCCTCGAATTCAGCCAGCAACTGAATACTCAACGCACAGCGAAGGTCGATCTGAACGGTGGGGTAGGTGCGCCCGAAATCAGCGAGAATGGAAGGCAGGAAAAAACTCGCGTACAGATCCGGCGTGCCGAGGACAATTCGTCCCGTGATGTCCGGGCGCGAGAAGCGGGTCAAAGCCTCATCATTCATGCGCAGCATGCCCGTTGCATAGCCGAGCAGGAGTTCGCCATCTGACGTGAGAATTTTGGGTCGCCGGGATGCCTTGAACAGCGGTTTTTGCAGCCAGTCTTCAAGTCGGCGCAGATGCTGACTGATCGCAGGCTGGGTTAAGTTCAGCCGTCTTGCAGCTTCAGTGACACTACCGGCTTCGACGACAGTGACGAAGGTCCGCAGCAGGGAAAGATCGATATTTCGATAACTCATATATATAATGTTTCATTATATTAGGAATAAATACAATTAATTATTATTTATGTTGATGTCTCGTTATCGTCTCTCAATCAAATCAGCGACCAAACGGCAATAGATTAGAGAACGACCGATGACGAAGGCGAAACAACAGAACCAGAAGAACGTGCCGATAGAGGGAATCCTCAGTGGCCCACTGGTCTGGCAGGGCTCCGAGCTGAAACCGGCAGACTGGCTTCATGAACTCGGACCAGACTGTATCGCTGAGATCGATGCAGTGCTTTCGCATCTGGAACAGCACCCGTTATTGACGATCCTGCTCAACCCGGATGACTTTGATATGTCTAATTGCCGGGCTGTTATGGCGAAGGTGCGCGGGGGGCTTGATCAGGGATGCGGATTTGCACTCGTTGATCGCCTGCCGATGGATCGGATGACAAAGGATCAGGCGACGGCAATTTACTGGCTGCTGTCATCGATGATCAGTCGTCCTGTCGCCCAGAAACTTGATGGCACGATGATTTATGATGTCCATGACACCGGGGCAAAGGCTGCGGCGGGATCCGGAGTGCGTCCGGATAAAACGAACATCGACCTGACCTTCCACAATGACAATTCCTACAACAGTCTGATGCCGGACTATGTCGGACTGTTGTGTCTGAAGCCGGCCAAGAGTGGCGGCGTCAGCCGGGTTATGAGCTTTGAAACAGCTCATAATGCCATGCTTCAGCGTCATCGCGATTATCTCCGGCGGTTATATCAACCTTTTCTGTTTGATCGCCAGAAGGAACATTTTCCGATTGACCCAGAAACCATATCGGCACCGGTATTTGTCAATGATGGTGGTCTGAAAGCCCGACTGGGATTGCATCAGGTGCGAAACGGTTATGAAATGACTGGCGTGAAAATGGATGACGAGGCGCAACAGGCCATCGCCGCTCTGGAAGATGTGTTTGCAGATGAAAGCCTGCAGTTCAGATTCACGATGGCGGCTGGCCAGTTTCAATTTGTGAATAATCTGGTGATCGGGCATAGCCGGACACAGTTTGAGGATTTTGAGGCGCCAGACGAACGGCGTCATCTGGTCAGACTCTGGATGCGGGACGGGGGAGACCGGTCCTATCCGGGTTAACGAAGGCCAGACGAACCAATCGCGGGCACAAGACCTGCGAAGGTAATAACGGGCATCAGCCCGCAGGGATGGAATACCGACAAGACCGGACATGTTGCATTGGCAGGTAAGCCGATGACGCCTGACTGTTTCTTGGGGGATTAAAGGTTTGTTATCAGTAGAGGGTCTGGAGAAGAAGTTCGGAGGCGTGGCCGCACTCGATGGCTGCACGCTGAACGTTCCGGAAAAGCAGATCACGGCGATCATCGGACCGAATGGCGCCGGCAAATCGACTTTGCTGAACTGCGTTGCAGGGGCACTTGTTCCGGATGCGGGCAGGGTCATGCTGATGGATCAGAACGTAACAGGTCAGAAGCCTCATATTCTGGCCAGAAATAGTTTGGTCCGTACCTTCCAGATATCCCGGGAACTGACCAGTCTTACCCTGCTTGAAAACGTCCTTCTGGGACATCAGGGCAAGATGAATGAGAGCGTTTTTGCACCCCTGTTTCTGCGCAGGCGTCTGCAGGCAGAGCAGCGGGAAATGGTCGACAAGGCAATGGGACTGTTGCGGAGGGTCGGGCTCGACGGGTTGGCGAATGAGACGGCCAGCGCTCTGTCAGGTGGTCAGAAGAAGCTGCTGGAACTGGCTCGTGCCCTGATGCTGCGGCCACGGATTGTGCTGCTGGATGAACCGGCAGCAGGTGTCGCGCCACCTATGGTGACTGTTCTGATTGATGTGATCAGGGAACTGCATGCCGATGGCGTCACCTTTGTGCTCGTTGAGCACAACATGGACATGGTCGCGGCGTTGAGTGATGAAGTTGTCGTGATGGCACAGGGCCAGTCACTGGTTAGCGGGTCATTTCAGGAAGTGACGGCAGATTCCCGGGTTGTGGATGCCTATCTGGGAGGTGTGCATTGAGCGTTCAGTCTATCCTGACAGCCCGTGCGCTGCGGTCCGGTTATGGTGGCGATGATATCGTCAACGGCGTCAGCTTCGATGTCACCCCCGGTGAAGTTTTTACCATCATCGGTCCGAACGGATCGGGCAAGTCCACCTTGATCAAGACCCTGGCGGGGATCGTGCCTATACGGCGCGGTGATCTGCATCTTCTGGGGAACGATATAACCGCCATGAAAGCACCGCAGCGGATTGCGGCGGGCATGGCTTATGTGCCGCAGGAATTCAATGTCTTCCGGAATATGACCATTGCAGAAAACCTGTCATTGTCGACGGAGTTTCTGGGACTTCGCGGGCAGGGCGCACGTGAAGAACGAGAGCGCGTGCTCGAGATGTTTCCGGATATTGCGAACCGACAGAAGCTGCTGGCCGGTAATCTGAGCGGTGGGCAGCGACAGATGCTTGCTTTCGCCTGCGCGCTGATCTCCTCACCGGATGTGTTGCTGCTTGATGAACCGTCAGCCGGTTTGTCGCCCAAGCTGGTTATCGAAATTTTCGAGAAAGTGAAGGCGGTAAACGAGGCGGGGACGACCATTGTCATGGTCGAGCAGAATGTTGCAGCGGCCTTACCCTTTTCTGACCGGGCAATTGTTTTGGTGAATGGTGTGGTCCGGCATCAGTCCCCAGCTTCCGAGTTGCTGGTCAACGATAACCTTCATGAACTTTTCCTGGGAGAGAGCTGAGTGTTTGGCCAGTTAATTATCAGCGGTATTGGCACTGGTCTTATTGTGGCTCTTCCTGCAATTGCGCTATCGCTGACCTTTGGAATCCTCAGATTTCCAAACTTCGCCATCGGCGCCATGCTGACTTTCGCTGCCTATATGGCATGGGTTCTCAACGTGATTGCTGGCCTGCCGATGGTTATCGCCGGTCTGCTGACAGTTCTGCTGTTCCCGTTAGTGGCGATTGCCTCTGATGCTGCTGTTTTCCGGCCGCTGCGAAACCGGGGGCCAATCACCCTGCTGGTTGCCAGCATGGGGCTTTCCTTTGTGCTGGAAAATATCTGCCGGCTGTTTTTTGGCAATGATGCCCGGAATTTTGATATCGCATTGTCCCGGCCGCACCGGATCATGGGGTTACGGATCAATAATGAAATGTTGCTGACAGTGGGCCTCAGTTTGCTGGCCATGCTGATCGTCTATTTCATTCTAAAACATACTTCACTCGGTCGTGCCATGCGGGCCGTTGCGGATAATCCAAATCTCGCTGCCGCGCGTGGAATTGATGCCGGCCGTGTGATCATGTCGACCTGGGTTATTGCCGGGGGACTGATTGCTGTCTCCGCTGTGCTGATCGGAATGGATCGGGCTATCGACCCGCAAATGGGCTGGAACTACATCATTGTCTGTTTCGCGGCCGCCATTCTGGGAGGCCTTGGCAGCCCCGTGGGGGCTGTGGTCGGTGCGCTGATGCTGGGTATTGTTGGTGAATTGGCAACGCTTGTCGTTACCCCGAATTACCGGGCGGGTGTTGGTTTTATGGCTATTGCTATTGTTCTGATGTTGCGGCCTCACGGGCTGTTCGGCAGCCGGGAGATCGTGAAATGATCGGTTACCTCACAACAATTCTGGCGCTGGTTTCAATCGCCGTGCTTATCGCCATGGCCCTGAATGTGCAGTGGGGCATGTGCGGGATGGTCAATTTTGGCCTGGCCGGGTTCGTCGCCCTTGGGGCCTATACAACGGCAATCATTGCATTACAGGGATGGGGAATCGTTCTTTCTGTGGTTGCAGCAATCGTGATCTGCGCCGCAATGGGGGCCTTGCTATCCCTGATCTCGATGCGGCTCAGTGAGGATTATCTTGCCATCGTGACGCTTGGCTTTGGTGAGATCATCCGGCTGGTGACGCTGAATGAGACGTGGCTGACGGGAGGAGCACTGGGGTTGCCCGGTATTCCCCGCCCGCTGGTCGAGGTTATTGGCACCGATCATTATGAGCAGTTTTACCTGCTGGTCTGTGTGAGCGTCGTTCTGGTGGTTTATGCCGGACTGGAATTGCTGACCCGCTCGCCATTTGGCCGTTCATTGCGGGCTGTACGTGATGATGATCTGGTTGCTTCCAGTCTGGGCAGGAATGTTCTCATCCTGCGAGTGAAGGCTTTTGCCATTGGTGGTGGTATTACCGGCATTGCCGGTTCCCTGCAGGCTTTTCAGTTCAGCTATATTGATCCCAGTCAGTTCACCGCAATCATGACCGCTTACGCATTCATGGCAGTGATAGCCGGTGGCCGGGGATCGCATCGGGGACTTATTCTTGGCGCCTGTTCGATCATGTTTCTGCTGGAAGCGACGCGGTTCCTGAAGGATGTGATCGACTTCCTCGATAACGGTCAGATTGCGGCGATCCGGCTGATCCTGATTGGAGCCGGTCTGATCCTGCTGCTGATCTACCGGCCGCAGGGCCTGTCCCGTGAATTCAGGCTGCAGGCGCCTGAACCCGAAACTGTTACAACACCGAACAAGGATTGATCATGGCCCGTGTGAGCGCCGTCCCCTATGCCAGCCTGGCGCCAGATATCCGCGATATCGTTCAGACTTACGGGACCGAATATGGCCCGTTTGGAAATCAGGCTCAGGTTTTGAGCCATGTCCCGCCTGCGGCACACCATCTGGCGGCAATGCTGATTGAACTGAAGCAACGATCAGGGATTACCTGGCGTTATATCGAACTCGCGGTGGTTTGTGTCTCAAAGATCAATGCCTGCGATTACTGCGTCGCTCATCACAGTCCGCATTTGCGCGTTTCTGGTCTGTCGGAGAGCGGTCTGGACCGCCTGCTGGACTATCAGGATCATCCGGAACTCGATGATATCGACAAGCTGGTCGTGGAATACACGATTGCGGTTACGAATAATGCAGGGCGTATCCGGGACAACATGTTTGTTCGTCTGCGGGAGAATTTCACGGAAGCACAGATTGTCGAACTGACATTGCGGATCGGCCTGTGCGGATTTTTCAACCGATTCAACGATGCCTTGATGATTGAAATCGAACAAGAGCTTTGCGGCGACTGATCGTCGAGAGAAAGCCAGGGATATTGCATCGGAGAATGCCGGTGCGGGGGAAACACCAACAGCCTCAGAAGCCATGCTCATTAACCCAAGGAGAAGATGAGATGACCAAACGTAATATCGCCGGAACCGGCATCACGCGCCGCCGGATACTGACTACCGCAATGGCTGCAGGTGCGACAACTCTTGCTGCACCTTTCATCCGGCCTTCCTGGGCAGCGACAGGCCCGGTGAAAATCGGAATGGTGATTCCCTTTACTGGTTCTACTGGTGCCTATGGGCCGGAAATGGAAAAGGCCGCAAAGCTGGCCATGAAGACAATCAATGATGCCGGCGGCATTCTGGGCGGGCGGATGATCGAGCTGTTCATTGAGGATTCGGAATCGAACCCGACTGCCGGGGCTGCAGCTACCAAGAAGCTGCTCGAAGTCAACGACGTAAACTCCATCATTGGTTACTGGGGAAGCCCGATTGCGATGGCATCCAAGCAGCTGCTGATTGATGCCAAGAAGGTGATGATGGTCAGTTGTGCCGCAAATGCGGTGACCGAACAGGATCATGGTGGTCTGATTTGGCGTTTTCAGGCGAAATCGACCCAGTGGGGCCCGGCGGGTGCCAAAATTCTGGCTCAGCGGGGACATAAGAAGGTTTCCGTCCTGGCGCAGCAGAATCCGTTCATCGTCAGCATGATCGAACCATTTGTGGCAGAGGCAGAAAAATCTGGTCTGACAATTGTCGATAACGTGACCTATCTGCCGGAACAGCCGTCCTATCGTGCGGAAGTCGAGAAAGTATTTGGTGCTGAACCAGATGCGGTTTTCATTCCCGGCCTGCTGACCGATTTCACATCGATCATGAAGGAAGTCTATCGCGGTGGCTTTGACAGCAAGGTCTGCTCACTCTCGATTGCTGCTGATGCGAACGGACGCTTTCTGGAGAACGTCGGTGCGGAAGTGGCGGAAGGTATCGATCACTATCAGCCTGCCCCGCCGCTCAACAGTCCGAATTACAAGAAGTTCATCTCAGCGATGGGAGAGCCGGAGGATACGATCTTCCTGTTTGCCGGTAACGCGTTCGATCAGATGTGGACGGCTGCGCTGGCGATGGAAAAAGCCGGAACGGATGAAAGCGCGGTCTGGACCAAGATGATTCCGGAAGTCTCAAACCCGCCGGGTGCGATTGTCGGGGATGGGCTTGAAGCACTCAAACTGATCCGTGCCGGAACCAAGGTTGCTTATGCCGGCGCCGGGGCTGACTGCGATTTTGATTCAATGGGTGATCAGCTCAACCGTCATTTCCTGCATCGCGTAATCAAAGACGGCAAGAACGAGTTCGTACAGACACTCGCGTAGATCTGTGATGACCGATTACCGGTGGGGTTTTCCTCACCGGTAATCGGTATCTACCGCTGACCTGCGGCCATCCGGACGGAGTCCGGGTGGCGTCGCAACCGGGCCATTGCCCAGACGCCGAGGAAGGGGCCGATGGACAGCGGGGCGAAGGCCCAGATCCAGCCGACGGTATCGACCAGTAACGGCATCAGGTGAATGGTGATGAGTGTCAGGATAAAGCCGGCACAGGTCTGAACCGTCAGCATGGTGCCGATCAGTTCCGGTTCCGACAGCTCGGTGATGCTGGCGGAGAACTGGGCCGAATCTGCGATGATGGTGATGCCCCAGATCAGGCAGATGATACCGAGCAACAGGGGCGGACCACCAAACAGAAAGCCTACGACCAGAGCGCAACTGCCGCTGATAGCCATTGCGGCCATGGTGAGTGTCGTGCGTCCATAGCGGTCCGAGAGCAGGCCACCTGCCAGACAACCGATCAGCCCCCCGGCACCGATGACGGCAAATGTGGCATATCGTGCCAGCAGGTCCGGGTCATAGCCGCCGGAATTTATCTCGAAACTTGCGGCCAGAAAAATTCCGAGCCAGGCCCACATGGCATAGAGTTCCCACATATGGCCGAGATAACCGAAGTTCGCCAGTCGCAGGGCCGGATCCCGAAAGGCCAGCGCCAGCTGACTGGCAGAAAAGGCACGGGTGGCAGACTGGCGGGGACCAATCTTCACCAGATTGATGGCCAGTGCGGCGAACAGCCCGGCAGCAGATGTTGTCATGATGGTGAAACGCCAGTCGATCCCACCGAAGGCGTTGAACAGATGCGGGGCAGCTGAACCCAGTGTCAGCGCGCCAACCAGAATGGCGACAAGCAGACCCAGATCGCCTTTGGCCCAGCTGCCGGCCATCTTCATCCCGACGGGATAGATACCAGCCATGCAGATGCCGGTAATCAGACGCGCCACATAAACCAGCGGAGAGCCGGGCTCGATCACCAGGATCGAGGCGTTGGCGATGGAGGCGATCAGCGCTGAGGCCATAAAGAAGCGTCTGGGTTCCAGCCGGTCAGCCAGCCCCATAACCGCGCTGACAAGCGTACCCAGCACGAACCCGGCCTGAACGCTGCTGGTGAACAGTGAAATCTGAAAATCACTGAGAGGATATTCAGCCGTGATGGAAGGGACGACTGCTGACGCCGAGAACCAGAGGGACATTGCCGCAACTTCGCAAAGCGCCAGCAGGATGATGGAGGCTGTCTTCATTCAGGTTACTCTCAGTTCTTCTGCATCCTGTCCCGAATGAGAACCAGACCGCGAATGTTCTGGCGCGACCGGTATGACAGGTTATGTCAGCGTGTTTCGACCCGCTCGGCAACGGCAATGATTCGCTGCATGTCTCGGAGGACCGGCTTTTCGATCAGTTTGCCATCCACCACCACAAGGCCGGTATCTGCTGCTTTAAACTCGGCAATGATCCGGCGCGCGCGCTCAACCGTGTCGCTGTCGGGTGTGAATACATCGTTCAGGATAGGTATCTGTTTCGGATGGATTGACCCTTTGCCGCTGAAACCCAGATCGCGGACCAGTTCGGCTTCATGGCGCATGCCATCCGGATCTTCGAGGTCAAGATAGGGCACATCAATGACATCCAGCCCGACACTGGCGGCGGCATGGGCAGTTCGTGACCGGGCATAGAGCAGGGGCTCCCAGGTATTTCGGCAACGCAGTTCTGCCGCCATATCAACTCCACCAAAGAACAGGGCATCAATACGCGGACTGGCACGGGCGATGTCATGAACGGCCTCCAGCCCGGCATTGGTTTCAATGATGACATGCAGACGTGTGGCATGGCCGCGTTCAGTCAGCAGGGTGTCGAGCCAGACTATTTCATCCGGCGTTCTGACTTTCGGCAGCATCAGCGCCGGCGGCGGGGTATCGGTCGCCAGCACAGCCTGTACATCGGCCAGGCCGAAGGCCTCACGCAGACAATTGATCCGGACGATCCGCTCGACGCCATCATCTGCCTGCGGTTTGGCAAACAGGTCCATGGTCAGGGACCGGGCCAGGTCCTTGTCTTTGGGTGCGATGCCGTCTTCCAGTTCAACACAGACTATATCGGCGCCGGATGCGAGAGCCTTGGGATACATGTCCGGTTTCAGGCCGGGGGCGAAGATGAAACTGCGTCGGGGTCTGATCTGGCGATCGGATGTGGCTGTCATTTCTGAATGTCCGTCTGGTCGTGATTGAGAAAAAATGGGAGGAGCATTTCACCAATGCGATCTGCATTATGGAAATTGTGCGGGGACAGGTGCAAGCCGGGAAGTCAGGTTGCCGGAAACCAAATGGCTGACTGGCCTTGCCGGACAGGATAAGCGATACCAAGTGCCAGCAGAATGTGATGACTGACCGCCCTGTTTCAGGCGATGACATGGAAGGATATGATATGATTGAGAAACGCGAATTCTATATTGATGGCAAATGGGTCGCCCCTGCAAAAGCGGCTGACCTTGAGGTCATTGATCCCTCGACCGAGGAAGCCTGTGCGGTGATTTCTCTGGGCGGTCAGGCCGATACGGACAAGGCGGTTGCTGCGGCAAAAGCCGCTTTCCCGGTCTGGTCAAAGACGCCGAAGGCAGAACGGATAGCCCTGGTTGAGAAAATCCTCGAAATCTATATGGCCCGCTCTGATGAGATGGCAGCAGCGATCAGTCTGGAAATGGGTGCGCCAATCGATATGGCGAAGGCACAGCAGGCCTCTGCCGGGGCCTGGCATATCAAGAATTTCCTCCGCGCAGCCAAGGGCTTTGAGTTCGAACGTATGCTCGGCAGCCATGCACCGAATGACCGTATTCTCTATGAGCCGGTTGGTGTCTGCGGCCTGATCACGCCATGGAACTGGCCGATGAATCAGGTGACACTGAAGGTCACTCCTGCCCTGCTGGCGGGCTGCACCATGGTTCTGAAGCCGTCGGAAATAGCACCTCTGTCTTCGTTGCTGTTCGCTGATATCCTGCATGAGGCGGGTGTGCCGGCGGGCGTGTTCAACATGGTCAATGGTGACGGTGCGGGCGTTGGTACCCAGCTGTCTGTTCATCCCGATGTGGATATGATCTCGTTTACCGGGTCAACGCGTGCCGGTATTGCCATCTCAAAGAATGCTGCCGAAAGTCTGAAGCGGGTTCATCTGGAACTGGGTGGCAAGGGCGCGAATATCATCTTTGCTGATGCCGACGAGAAGGCGGTTAAGCGTGGCACCCTGCATTGCTTCAGCAATACAGGTCAGTCCTGTAATGCACCGACCCGGATGCTGGTACAGCGTGATATCTATGATAGCGCCGTAACGACAGCGACGGCGGTGGCCGAAGCCTCCACTGTTGGTCCGGCCAGTGAGAGTGGCCGGCATATTGGCCCGGCAGTGAGTGCTGCCCAGTTCGAGAAAATTCAGGGGCTGATCCAGAAGGGCGTCGACGAGGGTGCCCGTCTGGTTGCTGGTGGAACGGGGCGGCCGGAAGGGGTTAACCGCGGATATTTCGTGCGCCCGACCGTGTTTGCGGATGTTTCCAACGATATGACGATTGCCCGGGAAGAGATTTTTGGCCCGGTGCTGTCGATCATCCCGTTCGACACGGAAGATGAAGCAATTGCCATTGCCAACGACACACCCTACGGCCTGACCAACTATGTACAGAGCGAAGATGGCGAGAAGCGGGCGCGTGTTGCACGCCAGCTGCGATCCGGCATGGTGGAAATGAATGGTCAGTCCCGCGGTGCAGGAAGCCCGTTCGGAGGCATGAAAGCCTCTGGTAACGGTCGCGAAGGCGGCGTCTGGGGCCTGGAAGATTTTCTTGAAGTTAAGGCCGTCAGCGGCTGGCCAGACTGATAATCTTGCTCTCCCGTCCCTGTCTGAGATGAGGGGCGGGAGAGACCCGGTTTAAAATATTATACCTGAATTTCCGACTCGATATCCGGCTTTTACGGGTTGAATAACACCTGCCAGTCGTTGCCGGGGAATAGCCACAGACGTTCCATTTTTCTGATATCTGTTTGTTTTCACGATAATTTTTCAACCGTGAGTTCAATATTGCAAATATTACATGACCCTTTTGATAAACGTCGATACTGTTTCTACAGGGGTTGTGTAAGCTAATAATAATAGTCGCCGTCTGTTCCTTATTCTGGTCGCGCAAGACAACCGCAAAGCTACCCCTGACTGACGAGGTCGGACGGCGGTTGCCAGAAAAGGAACCGCGTATGTCTCAAACATACATCGTTGGCTTCGATGGAACGCCGCAATCGCGGCGTGCAGTCGAGCATGCCGCTGCTGCGGCAAAGAAGGCGGGGGGCAAGCTCCACCTCGTTTTCGTGATCGAATGGTCGCCCTACAGCTTTCATACAGCACAGGAACTGGCGGAACGGCATGGTCGCCGCGAACAGGAACTCGACCGGGCGAAGGAATCCCTTCAGCCAGTGGTCGATGAACTCAAAGGGCAGGGCATTGCAACAGAGTTTGAGGTCCGGCACGGAAATGCGGCTGAACTGCTCTGTGAAATTGCCGTAGCTGCCGGTAACGCCACCATTGTGATTGGTCGCACGGGCGGTTCAGGACTGGCACAGCGTCTGCTGGGTGGTCTTGCCATGACACTGGCGCAGGCGTCGCCGGTGCCGATCACCATTGTGCCCTGACGGGCGCGTAATCCTATCCACACAGACGTTCTCTTCAGGGGAGAGTTACTGATGTTTAGACCTATTTATCTGGCCATGATGGCCATTGTGGCGACAGTCTCGCCAGCCATGGCGCAGGAAAGCAGCATTGATCAGATGATCAGTGACGCGGTTGCGCCGATTGTGAATCCGATTGTCAGCACGGTTTTTTATTCCGTGCCTGTCTTTGGTACACAGTTTCCATTAATTGTCGGCTGGCTCGTTCTGGCTGCTGTTGTATTTACCCTTTACTTCGGCTTCATCCAGTTCCGGGGTTTCAAGCATTCGATCGAACTGGTCCGGGGTGACTATCTCGATCCGAAGGATGCCGGTGAAGTTACACCTTTTCAGGCTCTGGCTACGGCGCTTTCAGGGACGGTTGGTCTCGGTAATATCGCCGGGGTTGGTGTCGCCGTGTATCTTGGTGGTCCGGGTGCGACCTTCTGGATGATACTTGCCGGTCTGCTCGGCATGGCGTCGAAGTTCACCGAATGTATTCTTGGTGTTCATTATCGTAATGAATACAGCAACGGCACCGTTTCCGGTGGCCCGATGTATTACCTGTCAAAAGGCCTGTCGGAAGACGGCAAGGCGTCGCTGGGTAAGGTTCTCGCCATTTTCTTCTCGATCTGCTGTATCGGCGGCGCGCTTGGTGGCGGCAACATGTTCCAGGCAAACCAGTCCTACGCTCAGGTTTCCAGCCTGTTCCCGTTCTTTGAGGGCAAGGGATGGCTGTTCGGTCTGATCATGGCCGGTCTGGTTGGCATTGTGATTATCGGCGGGATCAAATCCATCGCCCGGGTTACGGAAAAGATCGTCCCCGGCATGGCTGTCCTGTATGTCGGTGCTGCGCTGATCATTATCATCATGAATATCGGTTCAGTTCCGCAGGCGGTTTCGGACATCATCACGGGTGCCTTTGCCCCGACGGCAGTTGCCGGCGGTATTGTCGGAGCCCTGATTCAGGGCTTCAAGCGGGCTGCCTTCTCGAACGAAGCCGGTATCGGTTCAGCCTCCATTGCGCATTCCGCGGTGCAGACAAAGCATCCGGTAACGGAAGGTTATGTGGCGTTGCTGGAGCCGTTCATTGATACGGTGGTGATCTGCACCATGACCTCGCTGGTCATCGTGATCACCGGCTCATGGGTTCCGGACAGCGGTGTCACGGGCATTGCCCTGACATCCCAGGCTTTTGAATCGAGCTTCACGGGAGCTGGTTATGTGCTGGCGATTGCCGCGGTTCTGTTCGCCTTTTCGACCATGATTTCCTGGTCCTATTACGGCCTCAAGGCCTGGACCTACATGTTCGGTGAAGGAGAGGGCAAGGAGATCGTCTTCAAGATTATCTTCTGCATCTTTGTGGTGATCGGCTCGTCCATGAGCCTGGGTCCGGTCATCGACTTCTCGGATGCGATGATCTTTGCCATGGCCATTGCCAACATCATCGGCCTCTACATGCTGATGCCGAAGGTGAAGGCTCTGCTGGCGGATTATCACCAGAAGCTGGCCAGCGGTGAGATCAAGAAGATCAAGTAACCGCAGCCGATCAACCGGTTCCGGTAACGGGACCGGGCTGAGATGGATCAGGGGAGCGTCAGTCAGGCGCTCCCCTTTTCCCTGTTCAGGTTTTGTCAGGCGACATTACGAATGGCAGATTCTTTCAGCAGTTCATCAGTCAGGAAACTTATGAAGCGTTCTCCAACCGCGCCGACATTCTTCCGGATGAATGCCACGACCTGATGCGGGGGAAGGAGAGGGAGCCGGCTGTCATCCAGAATGATCATATCTTCAGGGACGGCACAGACCGGCAGGACAGCAATACCGAGGCCGGCGCGCAATCCTTCATGGACGCCGGAAATACTGTTCGCGGTCAGGTTGATGCGCCAGGCCGTTCCCATTTCGTCAAGGCGCTGAATGGCTGACTGGCGGAAGACGCAACTGCCGGGAAGGCTGACCAGATCAACCGGCGTCTGACCTTCTGCCGAAATCTGGCTTTTGCCGGCCCAGACCAGTTTTTCCCTGAACAGTGGACGACCGTTGCCAAGGGATTCGTTCGCTCCGGCAATGATCAGATCCAGCTCACCCCGTTCATAGAGTGGCCCCAGATCATCTCCCAGCCCGGTCACGACTTCGAGCCGCAGGTTGGGGTAATGGCGCCGCAACCGGTCCAGAATCCGGCCAAGGCTTAAAGGTGCCAGATAATCTGCTAGTCCGACCCGAAGCCGCCCGTTCACATCCGGATCACGTAACCGGCTGACCACCTCGTCATTCAGTTCCAGCAGGCGGCGGGCATAGCCCAGCAGGATTTCCCCTTCCGCTGTCAGCTCGAACCGGCGGCTTGTTCTGAGGATGAGTCTGACTCCAAGTCTTTCTTCCAGTTTTCGTAACCGCAGACTGATGCCGGATTGCGTCAGGTTGAGACGGTCAGCCGCTGCGGTGAAACCGCCGGCCTCAGCGACCGCGACAAAACTGCGCAAATGGGAGATGTCGATGTCAGTTGGTGCAATCATTTCAGTTCGTCATCGCAATAATATAAAAAACTCTCTTCTGTTATAGATAGCCTTGGCGTATCACTCCGTCACCAACAAATTCTCAATGGAGATAAAGATGCGCGCCATTGGTTACGCAAAGAGCCTCACCAGCGATCAGGAAAAGTCGCTCGAAGATATCACGATACCAGAACCTGTTGCTGGCCCCCGTGACCTGCTGGTTCGCGTTGCGGCGGTTTCGGTCAACCCGGTTGATGTAAAAGTCCGTATGCGGGCAGAACCGGAACAGGGCCATACTGTGCTTGGTTTCGATGCTGTTGGTGTGGTCGAGGCTGTTGGCTCTGACGTGACCCTGTTCGGGGTCGGGGATGAAGTCTTCTATGCCGGTGATATCACCCGCCCCGGCAGCAATGCCGAATTACAGGCCGTGGATGAACGTATTGTTGGGCGCAAGCCGTCTTCCCTTTCTGTGGCCGAGGCGGCGGCATTGCCGCTTACGGGCATTACTGCCTGGGAAATCCTGTTTGAATCCTTTCGCCTGAAGGAAGGCGAAGGGGCGGGCAAGGTGTTGCTGATCATCGGTGCTGCCGGTGGTGTCGGTTCAATGCTGATGCAACTGACGAAGGCTGTGACGGGATTGACGGTTGTTGCGACCGCGTCCCGGCCAGAGACCACAGACTGGTGCCGCAAGCTTGGGGCGGATCATATCATTGATCATTCAAAAGCTCTCAAGCCGCAGCTTGAGGCGCTGGGCCTGACGGTTGATTACGTCGCCGCCCTGACGGCATCCGATCAGCATCTTCCGGCAATTGTGGATCTCATACGTCCCCGGGGACAGATTGCGATGATTGATGATCCGGTGGGTCTGGACTTCACGATCATGAAGAAGAAAGCACTGAGCCTGCACTGGGAACTCATGTTCACACGCTCAATGTTTGGTACTGACGACATGATCGAACAGCATAAACTGCTGAACCGGATAGCGGATCTGGTTGATGGCGGGCGTCTGCAGACCACGATGACATCAGTGATCGGAAAAATGGATGCTGCCAATATGAGGCTGGCCCATGCGGCACAGGAGTCAGGCCGGACAATCGGCAAGACAGTG
>TARA_R110000787_G_scaffold59922_14_pt1 | contig 52309 bp, 44 predicted proteins | sample TARA_R110000787 | Tara Oceans TARA_R110000787 (sample SAMEA4397920) | marine metagenome | biome: Polar Biome; feature: [DCM] deep chlorophyll maximum layer (ENVO:01000326); material: water (ENVO:00002006), including particulate matter (ENVO:01000060) such as... | depth 35 m | reverse complement strand
CATTTGCCAATTTTAATATTTGGTAAAATAACACTTCCCGCACCTATTAATGCTCCTTCATCAATCTTAGCACCTCCAGCAATGGCTACATTAATAGCAACATGAACAAAATTACCTAAAATTACATTATGTGAAATTGTAGCATTATTATTAACAATACAAAACTCGCCAATTTTACTATCAGCGTCTAATACCGCATTTGGCATCACTAAAGTTCCTTTTCCTATTGATGTTGAGGGATAATTTACTGCAGATTTATGAATAAATATTGGGAATTCAGTATTAAATAATGAGGCAATTTTTTTTCTATTTCTATTATCTCCAATACTAATGCATAAACATTTAGGTAGAATATCAATTTTAGATTTTATTACAGGAATATCTAGTATTTTTTCTAGTTTAGGATTATCATCAAGAATATGAATTGGATTATAATTATTTAAACTTTTAATTAATTCAATAACTGCATAACAATGGCCTCCAGCTCCATATAGTGTAATGTCTTTCATACTAATTTCCTTTAAATCGATACATGGTTGCTTCTCCTTCTTTATTGATGTCTTTTCTAAAAAATACCTTTTCAATAGTTTTAAAAAATATTTTGATGTCTACTAATAAGCTCATGTTTTCAATATAAAAAACATCGTACTCAAATTTTTCATTCCAATTAAGTGTATTTCTTCCATTTACTTGAGCCCAACCTGTAATACCAGGCTTTACAGAATGTCGTTGTTTCTGAAATTGATTATATAAAGGTAAATATTCGACCAATAAAGGCCTTGGACCAATAAAACTCATATCACCTTTTACTATATTAATTAGTTGTGGAATTTCATCTAAAGATGTTTTTCTTAAAATTTCACCCAGAAAAAATAAACGCTCAGAATCTGGCAATAAGTTTCCATCAACATCTCGTTTATTATTCATGGTTTTAAACTTAATAATAGTGAAAATATGCTCGTTTTTTCCAGGTCTTTTTTGAATAAAAAAGGGGTTATCCAAATTAGCTAACATTAGCAAAATTGCAATTAATATAAATATTGGAAGTAATAGTAGAAATACCAATACAGCAATTAATCTATCAAAAATAGGCTTTAACAAGTTTTTATACACATTGTAAATATACAAATACTAATGCTTTATTTAGAAATCAAATTATTATATTCTTTTAATAATAAGCTCCAAAATTCTTTTCTTTCAAAACGATCCATTATCATATTTCTTGAAGGTGAACTTAATCTCCTTTGCAAAACAACATTGTTCAGAATTAGTTTCATTACTTTATATAGTTCGTCTATAGATTTTGAAGAAACAATTAAGCCATTTACATTATTTTCAATTATCTCATTACACCCATTTATATTAGTAACAATACAAGGTAGTTCCATTGCACCAGCTTGCATAACAACATTTGGAAATCCTTCTCGATAACTCGGAAAAACTAAAACGTTACTAATTGCAAAATAAATTCGAACATCCTCTTGATAGCCAGTTGTAATAATTTTTTGATTATTTAAGATAGCTTCTTTAGTCTTATTTGTTAAGGGATCCAATTCATCTTCAAAAGGACCAACCAATAATAGTGAGAAGTTTGACGAGGGAAGTGAGGAGTTTTGAAGCTTAACAAATGCCTCAACTAATTCATTAATTCCTTTATCTCCAACGATTCGACCTACAAAAATAAAGACAAATTCAGTTTCAGAGATTTGAAGTTCTTTTCTCTTTTCAATTAGTTGCACTTCAGAAAAATGATTAAGTGAAAAGTAATTGGTATCAATACCATTGGAACTTCCATTACCTATAATGGTACTTGCTTTTATATATTTTTCTTTTATAATAAAATCTCTTAACCCATCAGAATTAGTATAAACTTGAGTTGCTAATTTATATGTGGTTTTTTCTACAACTATTAATAGTTGTCTTTTTAAACCTGTATGTTCCATTAAAGGCAAACCTGCTACTGTATGCAACCTGTTGGGAACATTTGCGAAATATGAGGCTAACATAGCAATAATTCCAGCTTTAGGAGTGTGTGAGTGGACAATTTGTGGCTTCTCTTTTACTAAGTGCTTATAAAGCTTCCAAATAGCTAGTAAGTCTTTAAATGGAGTGATTTTTCTAGTTAAAGGAATATAGAATGTTGAAACTCTTTCTTTTTTACCAAATTTTTCTAATCGATCTTTATCTGAAGAAATTGCAGTTACTTCAAAATATTGATTCATAAAACTTAACTGTCCTTCTAGAAGTTTTTCTAAAGAAATGGGGACCGTAGTGATTCGAATTAGTTTTGGTTTCATTATTAATTATTCATTTAATAAATTAATAAAAGAATTTGTGATTTTGGAATAATTAAAATTTTCAATAGTTGAATTATAAGTTGAAGTTAACTTACCGGTTTTCTCCTTTTCATTATATTTTTCATGAATATAATCTTTAAAGTGCAAATATTCTTCTGTTAAATTTAATGCAGAATCTTCATAAACTATACCTCCATTTATATCGGTAATAACTCTTTTTAACTCACTGTTAGGGATAGTTCCATTGACAATACCTAAAACCATTTTTTTAGTTAATAAACATTCATAAAGTTTACCAGTCATGACTCCTTTATCAAATTTAGTATTCCAAGTTGCGATAACTATCAAATCGGAATTTGATTGTATTTTCATAGATTCTAAACGAGAAACAAAGCCTTTATTTATTAATATTTCTTTTAAATTATACTTTTTAGATAACACATTTAGTAGTTCAAATTCTTTCCCTGCATAAATAATTTCAATTTTTGAAATTTCTATTTTATTCTCATTTATTAATTCCTTAATCGTTTTAAAAAGTATTTCTAAATTTCTTTTTCCACCATATAGACTTCCAACATAACAAATTTTAAATAATTGCTTTTTGCTAGGATCTAATTCAATTTCTTTATTGATTAAATCATCCGTATCAAAACCATTAGGGATATATTTTAATTTATTAGTGTCAAATTTATTTTTGAAGTTTATTTTTTTTAGAAAATCATTGGAGACGATTGTAGAGAAATTGGATTGGTTTATAATTTTATCTTGGAAATAAGTATTAATTCTTATGATAATGGCATTTGAATTTGCTTCATAGTTTATTGGATCCCTAAAGTCTGCTATCCAAAATAACCCATGTTTTTTAGATAGATGTGAAGAAATCCAGTGAGCACTTAAACTTGGATAGCTAGAAATTACTGCATCATAACATGATATATCAATATTTTCTGAGATCTGTTTTTTTACTTTTCTAGTCCAATCTAAATTTCGAAGAATTGTATAAATAAAATGCACATAAATGTAAAATTGTGATTTGATTGTTGAAACTAAACTTTTCTTATTCTTGTTTACAATAAAATTAGTTGCAGATTTTTTTTCAAGTAATTTATTTCTTTTTTTTAAAAGTAATGATTCAAATAATTTAGAATGCGGTACGGTTATTCTTCCTACTTGTTTTAGCTCTTCACATTCTATTGAATAATCCAAACTAGAACCATTGTGCAATTTTGGTGAAATTACTGTTATGTTATAATTATTTCTAACAAGAAACTTTACAATTTTTGTAGTCCTAACTGAGCCTACAGCATTTTCGGGAGAAAAGGCCGTCGCAATAAACAAGATATTTTTTTTATTCAATTTTTAATTCGATTTTTATGAATAGTATTATAATAAAAAAGTAAAAATAATAAAATCCAAATTGGAAGTCTTCTCATAATATCCCCACCAAGAATATATATCGATATTGCACAAAAGGCAGCAAAAAAGGGTATTGTTTTAAAATATTTTTTAATCATTTTTATATAAAGAGTAAAAAATGCTAATAAACCTATTAAACCTGTCTGTAAAAAAATAGTTAATAATGATTGATGAGCATCCCAAAATTTAATTCCATTTAAAATGTGTGCGCCAGCCCCTAAACCAATTATTGGAGAAGTAAATCCTACTTTTATTGCTTTTGAATATAAATTTACTCTACCCTCATTAATATCCTCTTCAATGAAAATTTTAGTTATTAAGTTTACTATAAAGTCAACATTAATAAGTAATAAAAGGATACCTAATGCCAAACTTATAAATAATAATGAGTTTTTATACCTACCCTTTGAAAAAGATAATAATTTTAAAAAAATATAAACAAATAGTCCCAAAAATAGCCCAATGTAAGCTTTAAACGAACCTGTTTCAATTCCCATTTTAAATAAAAAAATAATAAATAAAACAGTAATTAATCTTATTAATAAGTTTTTTTCATTTTCAAATACAAGCAAGCCTATAAAAGGTAAAAAAATAATAAACATTGATATTTGATGCAAATTATTTACTAATGGAGCAAACTTATCATTATATAAAAGTGGTAATCCTAATAAACTTGGGGTAAAAAAACTTAAAAAGTACAAAGCAGTAAGAACAAAACTAGAGGAATAAAATATAGTTTTTATAATGGAAATAAAATTCATTCCTATTCTTTCTTGATAGCTTTCTAAAGTATAACAAGACAATAAGACTAAAATATAAGCAGATAAATCGAAAAGCATTCCATCAATAGTACCTGTTTTATAATTTAGAAAAAGCACATTATAACTAAATCCTAATAAGGAAATAATAATATAAAAAATCCAAAATTTGGTAAAAATGAAATCCTTAATTTTAAAATTTAGTTTTCGGATTTTAAATTCATATAAAAATAAAGATAGAATAATTATTTCGCCAACTCCAACAAAACCTATTCTTAAGAGTGTATAGGGCATTATTAGTATACTTAAAACTAATAATTTTTCAAATAAGTTTAAATTTTTATACATTATTTTAATTCAAATATTTTTTTAAATTCTCGCTATATTTTTTACTATTTCTTATTGCGTTAATTATTAAAAAAAACGAACGATAGTTTAATCTTTTAAAATACCATTGAAAATTTCTTTGGGCTTTTCTTTTATTTATATAAGTATTTATTAATGATGAACGGTAATTTATATAACTTTCCTTAGTTGATGTCAGCTTTTTTGAATAAACAGCAATCTTTTTTTCTATATTTTTATTTCCAATTTCAATTTTATCTTTACCTATAAAAATTGGAATCACTTTATAATCTTCTAATAATCCGTTTTCAATATTTAACTCTAATATAAAAGATTCTCTATTGTTAATTGACTGCTTAATAAGTGGTTTTTTTGATTTTTTTGTATAAACATCATCAAAACAAAAATTACCTAAACTATATGCTAGTAAACTACCATTGTGTTTTTCAATACCCTGAACAACATGAGGATGATGGCCATAAAAAACATAAGGAGCGACTTTAGCCAATTCCCTTCCCATTTTAATATGATCGTAGTTTGGATAATTTACGTGTTCCTGTCCACAATGAAATCCAATAATATTATAGTAACCATTAGTAGTATTCTCTAATAAATTATTTTTAACAACATTAAAATTAAGTTCATTTACACCCTTCCTACTTTTGTTATTAATCCCTAATGGATTTGTAGAATAACAACAATATCCATGAATAGCAATTTTTGCGGAATCTTTTTCAATAAGAAGTTGCTTGTTTTCAATACCAAAATATTTAATTTTATGCTCGTCAAGAATACTTTTTGTTAACTCATAGCTCTTAATGCCATAATCATAAATATGGTTATTTGCTAAGTTCAAAACATCAATATTTAATTGTTTTAATATAGTAACATTGATAGGATCAGATTTTATAAAAGCAGATTTTATTCCGTACTCTTTTTGATTAGTTACAAAGGGTGTTTCAAGATTGCCAATAACTAAATCATAGTTTTTTAAAAGGGAAGATACTTCTTCAAAATAATTAAATAAATTTTCATTATTAGTTAATGAGAATTTACCAAAAAATGCAATATCACCAAGTAAAGCAATTTTCATATTTAAGAGTTAATTAATTATACCTTTATTCTTTATTAGCAAATATTTTCCACTTTTTTCTCTTGGTATATCATTGACTATTTTGACATCAATTTTCATTTTATTTCCAAATCTAATTTTTAATTCTTTTTTAATTTCTTCTAAATGAATAGCAAGATATTTTTTAGCATCAATTTTAATAAGTACTACAATATATTCTTTATTTTCTTGAATAAACTGCATTTTTTTTATACTATTTGGAATCCCTTTAATTACATCTGCAAGATGACTTAAACTCACTTTACCTTTTTCTTCAGAAAATAAGTAATCTACACTCCTGCCCTCTATTTTTTCAACAAGTGGATGAATGGAGCCACATTCGCAAGTTCCTTTTTTAAATGTAATGCAATCCTCAATATTATAGCGTATTAATGGAGTTCCTGAACTTGTAAATGAAGTTACAACCATTTGATTTCCAAATGAAGACTTTAATTCCTCAATAACACCAGAATCTAAATTATAATGTAAGTTATTATGTTTACATTCTGTTATAAATGGGGCTCCTTCTGCGGATGCATATTGATTGAAAATTGGTGCATTAAATACTTTTTCAATCATTTCTCGATGAAAAGGTAAAAGTGTTTCTGAAGTAGTAAAAATTGCAACAGGAGTAAAATCTAACACTATACTATTTCTAAAAATATAATCTGCTATTTCAAAAATTGCAGAAACAAATCCATTAATAACCTTAGGTTTAAAGCTATTTAGATTATTTATATAATAAGGGATACTTACATCATTAAGATCAAAAGTTGAATAAATTCTTTGATTATAAGTATAATTAGTTCTCCAAAAAACCTTGGATTTAGCATTTATTGACAAATCTCTTCCACTAAATGTGGCTTTTCTAATTGTTATTGGATTCTCAATGCCGCATTTATATTTAAAAGCATCAAGATATGCCATACGCTTTTGAAAATCTGATGTGTCAAACAATATTTTTAAAGATTTACCAGTGGTTCCTCCTGTATAAGAAACTATTGCTTCTTTTTCTTTCAAAGTATAAATACTATCAATATTTTCTCTAAAATTTTCCTTATCGACAATAGGAAGTAACTCTAAATCTTCAATATTTTTTATTGTTGAAATATCTATGTGTTGATATAAGTCGGCATAAAATTTACTGCTAATAACAACTTTTTTCAAAAATAACTGAAGTTTATTTTCTTGCTTTATTAATTCATCATTAAAGTTTAAGTACTTTCTATTTATTAATTTTTTATACGTTTTTTTATAAACTGAACCATATCTCTGTTTAAACAAAATATATCCATAAACAGTAATCATTAGATTCTGAACCCAAATAGGACTATTTATATATAAATATTTATAATTCATTTTATATGTTGAAAATGCTATACTTGATTGATTTTTTTTGTCGAAACATTCCAATTTACCAACAATAATACTAGATAAATAATTGATACTAAGAATGTATAAAACATAAAAAATGTTTCTATATCAAAACTATTAATTTTTGAAATTAGAAAAACAAAAATTATAGAAACAAATAAAGAAATATTAAATAACAAAAGGATTTTTTGTTTTTGATGGATGATCAAACTAACTGACAAAGTACTACTTACAAACCTTACAGCTGCCAAAGGGATTAAAATCCTAGCATATAAACCTGAAACTCTCCATTCTTCACCAAAAACAAAAGCAAATACATGTTCTACTATAAAGAATAATATAAAAAAGGTTGGAATACATATTATAGTCAGTTTTTTTAGCGTATTCAGAAACACATTTTTTGTAGATTTTTTGTTATTAAGATCATCTGATGCCTGTTTTAAATATACCTGACTAATACTACTTCCAATAATTTTTGCAGGAACACCAATGATACGATGAGTTAAGGAATAAAAACCTAATGCAGATATAGAAAAAAGTGAAGAGATTAAAAAATTTACAATATTTAGGTTTATTGAATTTAAAAATACAGATGGCATTGAAAATAATGGAAAATTTTTATACTTTATAGCTTGAAACTTAATTTTATCTTTAGATAAATAGCCACTTTTATAATTCTTTTTTAAAGTTTTGAATAAAATCATATTCCCTGTAAAATATGACAAAATTTGACCAAATATTAAACCTATAGGACCTAAGACCAATAAACCAATTAATATTTGAGATACGACCAAACTACTAGACCGAGTAACTTGAGATTTAGCAATGTTTTTAAATTTATTCTTACGAATATTAAAATAGTTGAATGAATTAAAAACTCCAACTAAAAGAGTTGAAATGGGTATTAAAAACAAAAATGGTTTAATCTCAGTGTTTTGAATATATTCAGTTATAGCATCACTAAATAAAACGATTACTATCAATAAAATAAGACTTAATAGAATCGAAAATATTATACCTAAAAAAACTAAATTATAAGCATCTTCATCGTCTTTAGGCAAAACGATTGCATGTTCATATTGAGCATTGGAAACTGCTCCTGTAATGGCAGTTATTGCTAAAAATAATGCAAACACTCCAAAATCATTTGGAGTATATAATCGAGTTAAAATAGGGGTGATTGCTATTGGTATAGCCTGTGCAATGGTAGTTCCAGTTATTAATGTCAAAACATTTTTACTGTAATCAGATTTAAAATGCTTTGAAATAAAATTCATAAAAAATGAAAGAATTTAGAATTTCCCTTAAAATAATTATTTTCTATTGCCAGTCGGCATGATCACCTTTGTTACCAATGTAATATTTTAATCCAACTGAAACATTAATGAATCCTCCAGTAGAAGAATCAAAACCTGAGCTAGGTTCAAAATCTGGTTCAATTAAATAACCATCATACCCAAAATGCATCTTTGGTGAAATATTGTAAGCAAAATCTAAACTTAATGCAAGTTTTTTAGATATACGATACATTGGGTTAACTCCAATAATTACATTTCCAACTTTTTCGTTATTAACAGCGTCTGTAGGATTAGCATAAATAACACCTATACCAGCATGAGCTAATAAACCAAAATCTTCCCAAAAGTCTCCTTCAAGTTTAAATAAGGCTACTAGATTAGAAACCGCTTCAATATCAAATCTATTGTATACTAATTTATTTGAGGTTGATTTACTATCCTGAAATTTATCGTGGGCATACGATACTTTAGCTCCAATTTCTGGGAGAAACATATACCTTGCACCCAATGAAAAATGGGTAAACCCATTAAATTCTCCTGCTTTTCTACCATCAGGTATAGGAGCTACTGGCAATGATAACCCGTAATTTGCCTCAACTGAAAATTGATTGAATGCTTTTTTTTGAGCGAAACTAGTTATTCCGCTTAAAATTAACAATGTAAATATGATTCTTTTCATAGTTTGTGTAGGTTAACGTGATTTGGCGTTGTAAATATAATAAAGTATTATGTTTTATTAAAATCTATAAAATCATTCCTGCCGCAACAGTTTCATGGGTAACATCATCAATTAAAACGAAACTACCTGTTATTCTATTATCTCTGTATTCATCTACCATAAGCGGTCGTGTAGTTCTTATCTTTACACGAGCAATATCATTCATATTTAAGTCTTTATCCTCTTCTTCTCGATTATAAGTATTGATGTCTATTTTATACATAACATCTTTAATCATGGCCTTTTGCTCATTAGAAGTATGCAAGATTGTATATTTTGCTTTTGGTCTAGCGGTATTATTATTTAACCAACACAACATGGTATCAAACTCTTGAATAGTTTTTGGCTGATTGGTAGTTTTCACAATCATATTACCTCTACTTACATCGATATCATCTGTTAAAGTTATAGATACAGACATTGGAGCATAGGCTTCTTTTAATTCCCCTTCAAAAGTGTCTATCGATTTAATGGTAGATGTAAAACCAGATGGCATAACAGTTACCTTATCACCAGGTCTAAAAATTCCGCTTGCCACTCTTCCTGCATATCCTCTATAATCTATAAAACCTTCACTTTGTGGACGTAAAACGGTTTGAACCGGAAAACGAGCATCAATTTTATTAATATCACTACTTATATGTAAATTCTCTAAGGTGTTTAATAATGGTGCCCCTTGGTACCAATCCATATTCTTAGATCTATTAACAACATTATCACCATCTAAAGCACTTATGGGAATAAAACGAATATCCTTTGCATATAATTTTGAGGAAAACTCTTCAAATTGAACAAGTATTTTATTATAAACTTCTTCAGAATATTCAACCAAATCCATTTTATTTACACAAACGATTATATGTGGTATTTGCAATAATGAAGCTATAAAAGCATGACGTTTAGTTTGTTCAATAACTCCATGACGTGCATCTATTAAGATAATTGCTACATTAGCAGTTGAAGCGCCAGTAACCATATTTCTAGTATACTGAATGTGTCCTGGTGTATCTGCGATTATAAATTTTCGCTTGGGTGTTGTAAAATATCTGTAGGCAACATCTATCGTTATTCCTTGCTCTCTTTCATCTCTTAAGCCATCTGTAAACAATGCTAAGTCAATCCCTTTATGCCCTTTACGCTTACTAGTGATTTCAATATCTGCTAATTGATCTTCAAATATTGCTTTACTATCATACAATAATCTTCCAATAAGTGTGCTTTTTCCATCATCGACACTACCGGCAGTTGTAAAACGTAATAATTGATTATTATCTATTTTCATAAATTATTCTATTTTTAAAAGTAGCCTTCACGTTTTCTGTCTTCCATCGCAGATTCGCTTCTCTTATCATCACTTCGATTTCCTCTTTCTGTTTGTTTCATTGCTGCAACTTCTGCAACAATTTTTTCAAGAGTATCAGCTTCAGATTCTATTCCACCAGTAATGGTAATATCTCCTAAAGTTCTAAATCGTATTTTTAAGTTTTTAACTTCTTCTCCATCATTTAATTTTAGAAACTTTGAAGCAGGAATCCACGAATTATTTCGCCATACCATATCTCTTTGATGCGCTATGTAAAGTGATGGAATGTCAATTCTTTCTCTTTTAATATAACTCCAAACATCCATTTCGGTCCAGTTACTAATTGGAAAAGCTCTAAAGTGTTCTCCTTCAAAATGTTTACCGTTTAATATATTCCATAATTCTGGACGTTGATTTTTAGGATCCCATTGCCCAAAATCGTCTCTATGTGAAAAGAAACGTTCTTTTGCTCTCGCTTTTTCTTCATCTCTCCTACCTCCACCTATTGCACAATCGATTTTATATTCTTCAATGGTATCTAAAAGAGTGGTTATTTGCAACACATTACGAGTAGCGTTTTTACCTCTTTCTTCTGCAACTCTTCCGTCATCTATTGATTTCTGAACAGATCCAACAATCAATTGAACTCCCAGTTTATTTACTAATTCATCTCTAAACTGAATTGCTTCAGGGAAATTATGTCCAGTATCGACATGTAAAAATTGAAAAGGAATTTTAGATGGATAAAAGGCTTTTTTTGCTAAATGAGCTACTAGGATAGAATCCTTTCCTCCAGAAAATAATAATACTGGATTCCGAAACTGAGCCCAAACTTCTCTAAGAATATAGATAGCTTCAGATTCTAATTCATCCAGATAATTTAAATAATACTTTTTCATATTATAGATTTTCTAATTTGGGTTCAATTATATTTAAAATCATATTTACAGCTTCATCAACCGTTGTTTTTGTGGTATCAATTTGCAAATTAGGATTCTCTGGTGCTTCATAAGGAGCATTAATTCCTGTAAAATCTTTTATCAACCCTTTTTTGGCTTTTGCATACAATCCCTTTGTATCTCTTTTCATACATTCTTGAAGAGGTGTATCTATAAATATTTCAACGAAATTAACATCTTTTACTTTACTTTTCACCATCATTCTATCCTTTTTATAAGGAGAAACGAATGCAGATAACACAACCAAACCAGCATCTATCATAAGGTTTGATACTTCTGCAATACGCCTTATATTTTCAGACCTATCTTCTGAGGAAAATGTTAAATCCCCATTTAATCCCTCTCTAACATTATCTCCATCTAATAAATAAGTATGAATTGCACGATCGTTTAATTTATTTTCTAAAGCATTAGCAATTGTAGATTTCCCTGATCCAGATAAACCCGTAAACCATATTAAAAAAGAAGCATGTTTAGTTAACTTGTTACGCTGCTTTTTAGTCACACAGAATTGATGAGGTATAATGTTTTCTTGCATAAATTTACTTAAATTTAATACTATTATTTAAATAGCCATACGGAATTTTTAACCAGAAACGCTCATGAAAATAGTAAAGGATAAATTTACTAATTAACTCCAATAAAGCAATAAAAAGAGCAACTTCATTAAAACTTTTTAATACTGACCCAGCGATTATAAATGTAACTGTTGAAGCAATTATCCTCCATGATATCGTTTTAATTAATGATTTTCTCTTTGAAACATGACTGGTAACAGTAATATATTGCCAAATACGTTCGTGTGAATAATAAAACAGTAATTTTAGAATAAATTCAATAGCTCCAATTTTAATAGCATTCTCAATGCTACAATTACCATACAAACATGTAATCAATAGTACTATTAAAAAAGTATCTGTAGTTGCTATAAATCGCCAAGAAATCCCTTTTATAATACTTCTTAAATGGGATTCTTTACTTTTCATAAATACTAAATTGAAACTAAAAAATTTGGATTTAAAAGATTCTCTTTGTTATATCTTAAAGGAAGTTTTGTGTTATTATCTATAACATTAACACCAACCGCTTGACAAATTGCTTGCCCAGCAGCAGTATCCCATTCCATAGTTGGAGCAAATCTTGGATATACATCTGCTGTTCCTTCTGCCACTAAACAGAATTTTAAAGAGCTTCCTTTAGAAACAATTTCAGTTTTTTTATTGTTTTCAATTTTTGAAATAAACTCTTTTGTAGCATCATTTAAATGAGAACGACTACCTACTATTCTAATAAGTTCATTGTTATATTCTGAAGGTTTAATTTCGATCGAATTTTTAAAAATAAAATCCAAAGAAACATCTTCATTTTCTAATTCTATTTTAAAAGATTTCGATGCATCTTCTAACGTATAATACAATGTTTTTGAAACGGGAACATAGATAACTCCCAATAATGGATTACCATTTTTAATCAATGCAATATTAACAGTAAACTCTCCATTGCGCTTTATAAACTCTTTGGTACCGTCCAATGGATCTACTATCCAGCAAAATTCCCAATTTTTACGTTGAGAATAATCTAGTTGCTTATTTTCTTCACTTATAATTGGAATACGCGTATTAATAAGATAGTTATTAATTACATCGTTAGCGTTTTTATCTGCTTGAGTAAGTGGAGAACTATCACTTTTAATTTCTACTTCAATTTTCTTGGCATAAACTTTCATTATTGCTTTACCAGCATCAATGGATGCTTGAATTGCAATACTTAATAAATCCTTCATTTTAGGTCTTTTTTATAATTCAAATCTACAAAAAAAAGACGATAATATTTTTTAGTTAGCTTACAAACTCATACCCAATCCAAAACTTAATTGAACGCTTTCTTTACTAGAGAACACACCCAATTGCGCAGAAACCGAATTTAAAACATTTAACCAAAATCCACCACCATAATCATTATGCCATTGATTTGAAGATTCATTTTCATACCATACCCTTCCTAAATCAAAACCTCCATAAACACCTAGTTGTATTGGCACTAGGTTTGTTTTAATTTTATTAAAACTATAACGTACATCTGCTCCTAGAGCTAATGAGCTATTTCCACTAAAACGCTGTTTTCTATAACCTCTCAATCCAGTATCTGCACCTAACTGTGCAGATTGAAAAAACTCAAAATCATCTCCTATTAAAAACTCCCCTTGAAACATCGTTTTTAAAACCAATTTTTTATCTTTTGTAAGACTATTATAAAACTCTAATTTTGGATTTATATATCCAAAGGATTTATTAAAATCATCAGTATTTGAATTTATCCCTGTTTTAAATTCTACATTTATTCCCTTTTTAGGGTTTGTCAACCAATCATAACTTGAGTATTTGTAATTAAAATTTAAATCTAAATATGAAAAGTGCTGATTAAAATATTCAGGATTGCTCACGAAATAATCAGTTATAAATCTATCTTCTGTGGATTCAACTTCAATATTCTCAAAAGTTAATAACACTCCTATTACACTTCCATAAAAACCTTTCTTTACTAAACCAATATCGCCTTTAATAAGTTCTGTTCTAACTCTATTATAATCCATTCCTAACTCTTCATCCTCATTGATAGTTTCGTTTCCATAACCAAAGAAGTTTTGCGTATAATTATCATTGGTAAAATGAAAACCTGCAACTAAATCCCATTTTCCAAAAGTTTCAGTAAACTCCCCTTTTAATTTTACATCCAATCCCTGAGTAGCAAAATAATATCCTGCGTCAATCGTAAACTTTCTATAAAAAGGATCACTTTTAAAACCTTTTATGGTGTAGGTATCTTTTATTTTTATTTGAAAACCATCATCAGGATTATAACCTATTAATGGTATAATTGAATTTACTTTTGAAATATGTTTGGTATAATCGTACACATTATTCGCATAAATATTTTGAAATTTAAAAACTCCAGAACCTTTCTTTACTATAGTATTTGGTTTGCTTTTATAGTCATAAACTTTTATGTTTTTTCCATTCTCTATGGTATAACTATCATTATTCTGGCCTCCAATTATTCTAGTATAAATTGGTTTTTTCCCTGAACCATTAACCAAAATTTCATCATCATCGTCCAATGCATATACCCATATTTCTTCAGTTTCTTTAGAGTTTACAATTCGTTCCTTATAAAGAACTTTTTTATTTTTGTTTATTCTATAAACTGAAATTTTTGTTTGCGCATCAAATCGAGTAATTTCAATAAAATCATCTTTATTAGTACCGGTTATAACTACCAATTTGTTTAAATAATCATAGTATCTAGAAGCAAGGTCTACTAAATTCTCTCTTCTTACTTTTAATTTTTCTTTTATTTTATTGGCAGTATCATCTTGTATTTCAAGAGGCAGTTTTGAAAATGCTTGATCGATTACGGCATCGGTTATATTGTCTTGAATAAATTTTGCTTGTTTTATCCAATCTTCTTTATAGCTTTCTTGAAGAAATGCTCTATCAATTTTATTTCCAGAAGTCATAAGCCATTTTATATTCTTATTACTTTCTCCATAAGATTGAAATTTTCTAACATCAGGAATTATTATTTTTAAAAAATCAAAAAGAGCTCCATCAAAATTTGAAAAAGCTTGATCCCTATCTCTTGGTATGGGTTTATAAACTACTTTATTTTTAGAAACATTAAATTGTGACCATTTCCACTGATCTGCATGACGGTCCCAATCCCCAATTAACATATCAAAAACTCTAGCTTTAATAAAAGATTCTTCGTCTACTTGATATTTTTCATCTTTAATAATGTTTTTTAAAACATCATCGGTACTTACAACCTCATCAGGTTTGCCAAAAGATTCCAAATCTAAAAAGGTGTCATCTGGATGTTCTTCAATAATATAAAGTGCATCACCATGGTCCTTATTAAAATTCTTAATAAATGGATGCTTTGGAATATATACTAATCGAGGATTGGTATGGTACAATCCAATAGCATCAGATAAATCTGGTATGGTGAGATTAGCAAAAGGATGGCTTGAGGTATAAAAATCTAAAACAAGGTTTTCAGAATAGGTGTCATTTAATTCATTTTCAATAAAAACATTGGTAAAAGCTGCTGCTTGTAAAAACTGAATTGCACTCTTTTTTACGGCTCTAAGAACATATACCTTTCCATTTTTTCCTTTAACTTTAATAGATCGGGTTTGAAAACCTCCTCCTCTTCTTACTAATTCTAATCCTCCATAAAGTGTATCTAAAGTTACCATAGGAACATTAACCTTGGTGCCATATATATTTCGATAATGATCTCCCCATAACCATTGGAATGTTTTTGATTTTTCAGTTAATGCGGTATCATAAATGGAAGCTTTTGTTGTTGTTGGAAAACTAGTTGCCAAATTAGAAGTATCATAAGGTTTTTCGATATCATAAATAGTATGGTTAAATATCAATTTAGGATTTCCTTTTTCAGCTGAATAAAATTTTACTTTACTAGAACCATCTTTATAAATATCTAATTTTGCAAAGCCTTGACCTCCGTAAGCGAAAAGCCCATCATTCCCTAAACCTACAGCATACCCTTTAGACCCTGCTCCTGAAATAATTTGATTGATCCCATTATTTTCGATGTACTGTAAATTATGTTCGTGACCAGAAACAAAAACAACCCGTTCATTACCTTTAGCCAACGTTGTAATACGTTTCATTAACTCTTGATACAAATTATTACTTGTATCTTGAGCAGATACTCCACCAACAGCTCTTAATTGAGCTGCAATACTGCCTAAAACTGGCAATGGCAAGTTATCTTTTGCTGGGTATATATGCTTTTTAAAATTAAAGTTACCTCCATGATATCCATTAGTATAAGTTGGATGATGCATTGCAACTAATAACGTTTTCTCGTTACTTTTTGCAAATAAACTTTTTACTTCTACTAAAAAATCATGTCTTGTTTTTATTTCACATTCATCATTCATTGTAGGATGCTTATCCCAATCTTCAAGATACCATTGGGTATCAATAATCACTAATAAAATATCGTCTGAAATAGTTATTTTTTTAATTGGACATCCATTTTCAGGCTGAAAGGCATTTTTATCTTTTAACTTTTTCTCTATATATTCTTCTTGCCTTTTCAATCCTTTTAATCCGTCACTATACCAGTCATGATTGCCAGGAATAAATATTGTTTTCCCATCAAAATCTTTAACAGATTTTAATTGCACATCCAATCGATGTTTAGATAAGTTATAATCTTCATCCTTTTTAGAAGGTAATCCTTTATCATAAATATTATCTCCTAAAAAGAGAACATAGTCATTTTTTGTTTGTTGGTTTTTTATATAATTTTTGAAAGAGCTTAATCCATCGGTACTTTCTCCTAGTTCAGCATCACCTGCATCTCCTATAAGATAAATAGAGGTTTCAATTTCTTTGTCTTTAGTATTTGAATCATCTTTACTATCTATAATTGATGGAGTATAATTGTCATCTTTATATTGAGCATCATACGTCGAACAGCTTGATATTATTATTACAATTAAAAAGGTTATAATTTTGTTATACTTGTTCATATAAAATACTTACACTTTATTTTTTAGTAAATTGTCAAACTAATTTAAATAGTATGTCGCAAATAATAGATCAAACTAAAATTTTTGTTACAAATCTTTTGGAAAATGGGCTGTCAGAAAGTCTTTTATATCACAACCTACAACATACACTACGTGTTTATAAAAGTACAAAAGAAATTATTGATAATTCTTCATTTACGGAAGAAGAGAAATTAATTTTAGAACTAACTGCTTTATTTCATGATACTGGCTATACTGTTAGTTCTGAAAATCATGAGGAAGAGAGTGTGAAAATTGCTCAACAATTTTTAACTGAAAAAGAATTAGATCAAAAAATTATTGATAAAATTTCTGAATGCATTTTAGCAACTAAGTTTGATGCAGAACCTAATAGTGAATTAGACAATGTTATTAGAGATGCCGATTGCTCTCATTTTGCACAAGATGATTTTCAAGAAATAAGTGAATTCCTAAGAAAAGAAATAAAGATTACTGAAGGCAAAGATTTTAGTAAAAGTGAATGGGGAATTTTAAATATGGCTTTGTTAAAATTCAAACACGTCTATTATACAGATCATGCAAAAGCCAACTGGAATCCATTAAAAGAAGAGAATATTCAAAAATTGATGGATGAAAAAGATTCAAGAAAAAGAATAAAAGAACAAGAAAAAAAATTAAAACAAGAACTAAAAAGTGACGATCCTGAAAAAGCAATTCAAAGTGTTTTTAGAATTACACTCAGAAATCATATTAAACTAAGTGACATTGCTGATACAAAAGCAAATATTTTACTTTCAATAAATGCTATTATTATTTCCATAGCCCTGTCTACATTAATACCAAAACTAGATAACCCTTCTAATCAACATTTAATTATACCTACTGTTATTTTTTTAATTTTTACAGTAATTACTATTAGTCTATCAGTTTTAGCAACAAGACCTAATGTAACTAGTGGAAAGTTTACAAAAGAAGATGTAATTAATAAAAAAGTGAATCTTTTATTTTTTGGTAATTTTCATAAAATGAGCCTTACAGAATATGAGTGGGCAATCAACGAAATGATTAAAGATCGTGATTATATATATTCTTCTATGACAAAAGATTTATATTTTCTAGGTGTAGTTTTAGATCGAAAGTATAAAATATTAAGAAGAACCTATACAATTTTCTTAATAGGTATCATATCTACTATTATTGCTTTTTCATTAGCTATTTATATGACAAATAATAGTTTAGTTTAGCTCTTTTATTAAATCTTCATATGTATAATATTCCTTTTCTAGGTTTTTTTCATTGGTATATAGAAAACTTACTCTTATAGCTTTAAGCCCAGTAACACCTTGTAAATCTTCTACATCTACAATTTCTAAATCGTCATCTAATTGCTTTTTATATTGTAAAAATGAAATATATCTTAAGTATTCCGTTTCGTCTTCTGAATGAGAATAAATAACTGCAATTTTCCCAGGTTGTGTAACTCTTTCATTTGTTCCTTTAATATACGATTTATCTACTCTTTTTTTAATTACCTCGTATCGGGCATTATAAGTTCCATCTACATCAAACCTCTTTTCATCCATTCTAAATCGTAATGAAATAGCGTTACTAAAAACAAGTATCATTGATGAAACATCCAAAGGTAAGGGCAGTTTGTTTTTTGTTGAATAAAAATTATTCTCCATTTCACACATTACCTGTAATTGCCACAATCTTAGGTTATAAAGGTAAATCATATCAAAATCATCTGGATTTTGAGTGATGGAATCTCCTATATATAAGTTATGTTCAACTCCATCTGTTTTAAACCGTTCAAAATAATGAGGAAAAACCTCTTGAGCTTCTATTTGCTTATGATCAAGCAATAATGACATATTTCTATTAATTATCGAAACCGAGTCATCATAATCTTTACGATGTTGATAAGCAAATCCAGATTTAGTAAAATCTAAAGAACAATAAGTATCCAATAAAACTTTATATTTAGTATTCTTTGTTCTTAAATAAGTGAAAAGTGGAAAAATACTTTCTTCCAAAAATTTTATAACTTGTTGTTCACTATCTACTAATAAATGCTCTTTAAGTTCATTTAAAAAGCTAGTAATTCTATGCTCATATTGTTCATAAATCAATAATGCCTCAATATTATTAACTTCTTTTAATAGTTTCAAAACACTATTTAATTGCAGTGTTAAATCTTTTTTAGTTGCATTATTTCTTGCTTCCGATGATCCTTTTATATCAATTTGTCCATATAAAGGATATACATTTTCAAAATAAATTTCATTATAAACAACCTCTTTATCATTGATAGATTTCTTGAAATAGTTTTTTGCTTCCCTTAAAAACTTCCAATGAACACTGTTATGTATTGAAGTACATTCTCGTTGAATAACTAATTCAAATTCGTTAATTAATTGTTCTTTATACCTAACAATATTATCAACCATAAACGGCATCACTTCTTTTAATTTTGTAGCATTAATGGTATTAAGCTCATTAACATTAGGGGATGCTATTTCTAAAATACCTAATACTTCATTATTATATATTAATGAAGCTAAAATGGCACTTTTAATATTTTGATCGTTTAAGTTCTTTAAAAGAACATTTTCCGGGTCCTTTTTTAAATATTTTTCAACATTAGTGACATTGAATATTTCTTTTGTGTTAAAAAGAACATCATAAGAATAATTGCATAGCACATTATTAATCTGTTCTTGAGTTTGCTTGTCATATAATAAAATACTAGGGTACAAATATTTTTCTAATATTTTATCTTCATTATTGTAACTTGTAAATCCGATTTTCAGAGAGTTAATATTAAAAAATGTTTTGAAAATATTTTCAAAATTGTTATTAATATCACCTTCATTTATTTTTGAGTTTAATAAATGACTTTTAAAATCAGAAATAGCACTATCAATAGTTACATCAAACATATTTGCAATTACAAAACCTCTAAATACCCAAGTATTTGGTTGAAACATTTCTTTCCAAATGTCAATATTCTCAAAATTTTCAAGTAAGATATCTACATCTTCTTTTGTAATATCTTTTGCTCTATCTGTTTTCTTTATTTCAATATAGTCTGCATTATAAAGAACACGATAACTTCTTAATATTCCATTAGCATCTGGTATTTTATAGTAAAAGGGTCTTTTAAAATCAACTTTATATCCATAATAGGCTTGTAAAATTATACCACATCCCATAATATAAAACTCATCATTATTAAAATCCATGAGTTCTAACTTATAGTCATTCCCAGCTTCATTTATAATAGCATCATACCTTGTACTGGTTTTAAAAAATTTATTATGAAATGGAAACGCAGCAGCCTTAATATCATTTTCACTAGATATGGTTGAAAATAAATCTTCTAGAATTAGGTCAATTTGAGGAGCCATTTTCACTAAATCGTCTTCTTCTCTAATTCCTTCAGAAAGTATCGGATATGCTTTAGCAATGTCTAAAATTTGTTTAGCTCGTTCTTTTAAAAGTATATTATCAGAATTTAAATGTTTTTGATATTCTTCGAAAAGCTTATCAAAACTAACTAAAACAGATAATGGATAATTGTCCTCTAATGTTTTCATAATAAAACTTGAATATAACTACTAAAATAGGCTATTTATAACTCTATGTAAAATACTATTTCATAAATAAACCCAAAACAATTTTAAATGAGCAGTTTTTCATTTATTTTAGCGCTTTTAGAAACAATTCTTATGAAACATATTTTTATTTTATTACTGTCGGTACTAACATTAATCTCTTGCAACTCCAATAGTGATACTTATACTATAGAGGGTAATGCCATTGGTTTTGAAAATGGAACAAAGATTTTTGTAAATACCGTCGCTAAAAATAATCAACCAGAAGTTATTGACACACTTATTGTTAATGCAGGTTCATTTAAAGGAGAATATCCAAAAAGTGAAGCTCTTACCATTAATTTGCTTCAAGTTGAAGATATAACAGCTAATATTTTATATTTCCCTGAAAACACTAATTTAAAAGCAACCTTATACAAAGATAGTATTCAATCATCTTTTGTGGTAGGTAGCCAGCAAAATGATTCCTATAAAGTGTTTATGGATCAACTGAAAATATATAATAATTTTAAAAGCGATAAAAGCGAACTTTATAAACAAGCTCGTAGAGAACAGGATGGAATAGCAGCAAAGGAACTCCAAAATGAAATTCAAGATATTTCTGTTGCAGAAAATGATTATAAAATTCAATTTGTTTCTGATAACCCAAATTCGTTATTTTCTGTTTTATTATTAACAGAATTAGTAAGTAAAAAAGAAATTTCGAGTGCAGATGCTACTACTATTATAAAAAAATATAGTCCTAAAATTGCAGCGACTCCTAGCTCAAAGTCTCTTAACTCCATGATTCAATCTATGAAAAAAGCTGATGTTGGTGGTGCGGCTCCAAATTTCTCTGCTCCTACTCCAAATGGAGATACATTGGCTTTGAATGATGTTTTAGGAAAATATACGATTATAGATTTTTGGGCATCTTGGTGTAAACCTTGTAGAAGAGAAAACCCAAATGTTGTAAAAGTTTATAATGAGTATCACGATAAAGGATTAAATATTATAAGTGTTTCTTTAGACAAAGCTGGACAAAAAGAAAGATGGATAAAAGCAATAGAAACTGATCAAATGAATTGGGAACACGTTTCAAACTTAAAAGGATGGAACGAACCTATAGCAAAAATGTATAATGTACGTTCTATCCCAGCTACTTTTCTTCTAGATGAAAATGGAAATATTATTGCAAAAAACTTAAGAGGAGCTGCCTTAGGAGCAAAAATCGCTTCATTATTAGGCGAATAATTAATTAAGTAAAAAACTTACATTAATTTTTGTAACAACTTCTATTTCACCAACAGATATAGTTTGTTGTTCCATTTCTGAAGCATCAGAGCTCATCATCATAGTTTTTCTATTAACTGAACCTGGATAGCTTGTATTGCTAAATTCACTTATTGAAACTGCTTTCCCTATACTTTGATTAAGCACCTTGGTATATTCTTCAGCTTTCATTTTTGCATTTTGCATTGCTTTTGTTCTTGCCTGAGATTTTAACTCTTTAATTTTAGAAGTAGAAAATGAAATACCATCAATCCTATTAATTCCTCTTTCCATTAATCCATTCGTTAACGACTCATATAGCTCCAAATCTTTAAGGTAAATAGAAATAGACTGATTTGCCACATAGCTATAGGTTTTGGTTTGGTAATCGTAATTCTTGTTCAATTTCACATACTCAGTTTGCACCTGTTTATCTGCAATTTTCATACTTTTTATAAATACTAAAACATCATTTATAATAAGATCATTCTTTTGTTTTAGGTCTTTTGGATTTTGTCCTTTATTTTCAACTTGTACGTTGATAGTAACTTCATCTGGCACCACTTTAACGATACCTTCTCCCATAACATCTACTGTTGGCTGCATAATTGTTGTTTGTATATTATTTTGTGACATTGCTAAATTGCTTAATAAAATTATTAAAATAAATAGATTCTTTTTCATAATTATCAGATTTATATTTTTTTTAATTTAATTAAAATGAATAATAACAATAATGGTACCGCTAATAAAGCGATAATCCATAATTGAGTATTTAATAATGACGGTGCGAATAAAATTGTTAAAACATAACCTGCCAAAGCTCCTCCAAAATGTGCATCATGGCCAATATTTCCCAAACTTTTTTTCATTCCGTAAATAGAATACAACAAGTATAAAATTCCAAATACCCAAGCAGGAATTGGGATTGGTATAAAAAACATATACAAACTCATATTTGGATAAAATAAGATCGCAGAATACAAGATACCAGATACTGCACCACTAGCGCCAATAGCACTATAATGATATTCATCTTTATGAAAATAAAAAGACAATAAATTACCTACTAATAAACTAGCGAAGTAAATGATCAGAAATTTAACAAATCCAATGGAGCCTATAACTACATCTGCAAAAAAATAAAGAGTTAGCATATTAAATAACAAATGAGAAAAATCCATATGCAAAAACCCAGAACTAAACATTCTAAATTGCTCTCCTCTTCTAATTCCTCCTATATTGAATTTGTATTTTTCAAAAAAGGAAAAATCTTTAAATCCTTTAAGCGATATAATAACATTGGCAGCTATAATTGCTAATGTTGCCATATGAATATTTTCCATATACTTTCTTTTACAATAAGACAATAAAATTAGTTAGTTTTGCTGTAAATTATACTATGCAACTACTACTTTATATTTTAATTTTTCCATTTTTATGGTTTTTATCTATTCTACCTACTAGAATATTATATGTATTTTCTACATTTATCTATTTTTTTATCTATTATGTGTTTGGATATAGAAAAAAAGTGGTCAATGATAATTTAAATCTTTGTTTTCCTGAAAAATCAAAAAAGGAAATAAAAACTATTGAAAAAAAATTCTATCAACATATGTGTGATATGCTGGTGGAATCTATCAAATCTATTAGTATTTCTGAAGCAGAAATAAAAAGAAGGTTTAAGGTTACTAATATTGAAGAAATTCATAAAGTTGAAAAAACCAATAAAAGCATTATGCTTATGTGTGCACATTATGGCAGCTGGGAATGGATATTTATTCTTCAAAAATATGTGAACTTAGATGGATACGCTATTTACAAGCGAATTGAAAATAAGTATTTTGACAGATTGGTTAGAAAAATTAGAGCCAAATACAATACTTACTTAATTACTAATAAAGAAACCACCACCATATTAAGACAACATAAAACTGAAGGAAAAAAAGGTTTTTATGGTTTTATAACAGATCAATCTCCTAAAATTACTAGTACTCATTATTGGAAAGAATTTATGAATATTAAAGTACCTGTCCATACCGGTGCAGAAAAGCTTTCTAAAGAATTGGATATGGCGGTTATGTTTTTCAAAACCAAAAAAGTAAAAAGAGGTTATTACGAAACTACATTTAAAACTGTAACATTAAATCCTAATGAATATGAGGATTATCAAATTACAGATATGTTTTTCACTTATTTAGAAGAATTAATTAATGAAGCTCCAGAATATTACCTTTGGACACATAAACGTTGGAAACATAAAGATAAAGTACCGAAAGAGTTTCAATAACTAAAACTCAAACCAAGAGCTTGATAAAGGACTATTTACTTCATTTACATGAACGTATTTACCTTCCGAGCTTTTGTAATCTTTCACCCATTCTTCGTAGTTTTCAGCTAAAGCAATTAAACTATCACAAACGTATTCGACCTCATCATTGGTTGTAGTTGGATGTATGGAAAAACGTACCCATCCTGGTTTATATTCGCAAGTCCCATTTACTAGTTTACCAATAATTTCTTCCGATTTTTGATAATCAATTTGCAATAAGTAATGCCCATAAGTTCCAGCACAACTGCAACCTCCACGAGTTTGTATTCCAAAACGATCGTTCAATATTTTAACAGCTAGATCGTGATGAAGGTTTCCAATTAATAATGAAACTACACCTAATCGATGTTCATTATGAGCAGAAAGTATTTTAATATCAGTATAAGATCGTAATCGATCAAAAACATACGCAATAATTTCCTCTTCACGCTCCATCATATTTTCTACACCCATTTTTTCTTTTAACTTAATAGCTAAAGAGGTTTTTATTACTTGTAAAAAACCTGGTGTTCCTCCATCTTCTCTATCTTCAATATTGTCTAAAAATTTATGATCTCCCCAAGGTGTTGTCCAACTCACAGTACCGCCTCCTGGACAATCAGGAACTATATTATGGTACATTTTTTTATTAAAAATTAAAACACCAGTAGTTCCAGGTCCTCCCAAAAATTTATGAGGAGAAAAGAAGATAGCATCTAAATATGCTTCAGGATCTTCTGGGTGCATATCGATAGCTACATAAGGAGCTGAACAAGCAAAATCAACAAAACACAGTCCACCGTTTTGATGCATAAGTTTTGCAACTTTATGATATGGTGTAGTAATACCTGTAACATTAGAACAGGCCGTAATAGAAGCAATTTTGATCGGTGTTTCTTTATATTTTTCTAATAACTCTTTAAAATTTTCAAGACAGAACAATCCATTTTCATCACTTGGTACAACTACAACCTTAGCAATAGTTTCGATCCATGATGTTTGATTACTATGGTGTTCCATATGAGAAATAAATACTACCGGACGATCCTCTTCTGGTATAATTATAGCATTTTTATATTTCTCAGGAATTTTAAGTCCTAAAATTCTTTGAAATTTATTTACTGCACCTGTCATACCAGTACCGCAAGGCAGAAACACATCATCTACTAAATGAGCATTTACGTGTCTTTTAATAATCTTTCTGGCTTCATGATAAGCCAAGGTCATTACCGTACCACTTACTGTTGTTTCCGTATGTGTATTAGCAACAAATGGCCCAAATTTATGATGCATCTTATCTTCAATAGGCCCATATAACCGACCACTAGCAGTCCAGTCTACATAAACTATTTTTTCGGTACCATAAGGAGATTCAAAATTTTGGTTGATACCTACTATTTTCTCTCTATATTGATTGAAGTATATTTCTAATTTGGAGTTCTTTATTTGAGTCGCCATATTTTCAAATTATAAATTTGCAATTGTTTTAATTTCACCTATAATTTTATCTGCTAAATTATCGGCTTCTTCTTGAGATTTTGCTTCCGTATATATTCTAATAATAGGTTCTGTATTCGATTTTCTTAAATGAACCCAATTATCGGCAAAATCTATTTTTACACCATCGATGGTATTTATTTCTTCGGAAGCATATTTGGCTTCCATAGCTTTTAAAATCCCATCAACATCCAATTGTGGTGTTAATTGTATTTTTTTCTTACTCATAAAGTAAGAAGTATATGTTTTACGTAGTGCACTAACCGAAGTTCTTAAATCTGCTAAATAACTTAAAAACAAAGCTATCCCAACTAAACTATCTCTTCCGTAATGAAGTTCAGGATAAATAATACCTCCGTTACCTTCACCGCCTATTACAGCATTCGTTTCTTTCATTTTAACGACAACGTTTACTTCACCTACTGCACTAGCGGTATAATTTCCATTTCTTTTTTCAGTGATATCGCGTAAAGCTCTAGAAGATGACATATTAGAAACTGTATTTCCTGGAGTGTTTTGCAAAACGTAATCTGCAACGGCAACTAATGTATATTCTTCTCCAAACATGTCTCCATTTTCATCAACAAATGCCAAACGATCCACATCTGGATCTACTACAATACCAAAATCTGCATGTTCATCGACCACCATTTTCATTAAATCTCCTAAATGTTCTTTTAATGGCTCAGGATTGTGTGGAAACTCACCAGTTGGATCACAATATAATTTTACGGGCTCAGCTCCTAAAGCTTCTAATAGAGCTGGAACTGCGATTCCTCCTGTAGAATTTACGCCATCAACAACTACTTTAAATTTTGCCTTTTTAATAGCTTCAACGTTCACTAAAGGAAGGTCTAAAATTTCATCAATATGAATATCGATATAAGCTTGATTGCTAGTTATTTTCCCTAAGTCATCTACTTCAGAAAAATTAATATTTCCATTCTCAGCAATGTCAAGAATTTTTTGCCCTTCTTCAGCATCTAAAAACTCTCCTTTATGGTTTAATAATTTTAAAGCATTCCATTGTTTTGGATTATGACTTGCAGTTAATATAATTCCTCCATCTGCGTGCTCTAAGGTCACGGCTACCTCAACGGTGGGAGTTGTGGATAAATCTAAATCTACCACATGAATACCCAAGCCAACTAAGGTGTTCATTACTAATTGCTGCATCATATTTCCAGAAATCCGAGCATCTCTTCCAACGATTACTTTATAGTTATCTTTATCTCTCTGCTGTTTTACCCAACTACCATATGCTGCGGCATATTTAACTGCATCTATGGGAGTTAAGTTATCTCCTTGAAATCCTCCAATAGTTCCTCTAATACCAGAAATGGACTTAATTAATGTCATTTTTTTTCGAATTTTTATCAAAGATACTTTTAAAATAATAAAAACTTCACAAGCATTTTGTAATTTGTGCGCATTATGTATTTATTCTATTATCATTTTATATCGATTATAGAAAGCAACTCAGATCTACATTAATAATATGAAACTATAAATGAATTATCTTGCTCATATTTACCTTTCCAACGAGAATGAAGGGATCACTATTGGTAACTTTATTGCAGATGGCATTAAGGGTAAAAAATATACTAAATTCCCAAAAGAGATTCAAAAAGGAATCCTTTTACATAGAGGTATCGACAGTTTTACAGACTTCCATCCTACTGTTAGATTAAGCACTAAAAGGTTACACGAAAACTATGGCCATTATAGCGGAGTAATTGTTGATATCCTATACGATCACTTTCTAGCAAAAAATTGGAAAAATTATCACGAGCAACCTTTAGAAGAATACATTGAAAATTTTTATGAATTATTGCGCAATAGTTTTGATATCTTAACTCCAAGGATTAAAAGAATGATGCCATATATGATTTCAGATAATTGGCTTCTTAGTTATGCTACAGTTGAAGGAATTAGCAAGATATTAGTACAAATGAATAGACGTACCAATAATATTTCTAAAATGAACTTTGCAGTCTTAGAATTAGAAGAATATTACGAAGAATTTGAAAATGAATTCACCTCTTTTTTTGAAGAATTAAGGGCTTTTTCCAATAATAAAATAATAGAATTAGAAAATTTATGAAAAAAATAATCATCATATTACTTGCCATACTTATCTTTTCTTGCAAACAAGAAAATAAAAAAGTAGCAGTTGATCAAAATTCAGTTTTAGAAAACGTAAAAAAGGAAATTGTAAAAGAAAGCATTATTGTAGATAGTGCGTTGGTGGTTTCTGCCAGAGAAGAAGCCTCAAAAATTGGAATTCAAATACTTAAAAAAGGTGGAAATGCTTTTGATGCTATGGTTGCAACCGAGCTTGCCTTAGCTGTTTCTTTTCCAGTTGCTGGAAATATTGCTGGTGGCGGATTTATGGTATACCGAACACAATATGGTGAAATTGGAGCATTAGATTACAGAGAAAAAGCTCCAATTCATGCTTCTAGAGATATGTATTTAGATGAAAATGGAGATTTTATATCCGAAAAAAGTAAAATAGGTTCCTTAGCAGTTGGCGTTCCAGGTACCATTGCTGGTATTTTTGCTGTACATGAAAAATTAGGTTCTTTACCTATTGAAGAGATTATGGCACCCGTTATAGCATTAGCTACTAATGGTTATGTCCTTACTGAAAAGCAAGCAAATAGGATTACTTATTTTAAAGAAGCCTTTATTACAGCTAATAATAGTGAATCTCTTTACACCAAAGAATACAAAACTGGAGATACTATAAGAAATATGGCTTTAGCCAATACATTGGAAAGAATTTCAGAAAATGGTAGAGCAGAATTCTACCAAGGTGAAACTGGAAAAGCTATCGTAGAATTTTTACAATCTAAAAATGGAATTATAACCATGGAAGATTTAAATGCATATGAGGCAGAATGGAGAGAGCCTATTGTTTTTAATTATAAAGATTTAAAAATTATTTCTATGTCTCCTCCATCAAGCGGTGGTATTTGTTTAGCTCAAATATTAAAGTTTATTGAACCTTACCCAATTAAGAGTTATGGACATAATAGCACCAAAACAATTCAAGTTATAACGGAAGCAGAACGTAGAGCCTATGCCGATAGAAGTTTTTATTTAGGAGACCCTGATTTTGTTGAAATACCTATGGATGAATTGATTAGTGACGAATACCTAAAAGGTCGGATGGATAACTTTTCTTTTGATCAAGCTACTTCTTCAGATAGTTTGACTTATGGAATCATTCCTGGTTATGAAAGTGACGAGACTACACATTATTCTATTGTAGATAAATTCGGAAATGCAATTGCAGTAACTACTACTTTAAATGGCGCCTATGGTTCTAAGCTTTATTCAAATGAGCTGGGTTTTTTCTTTAATAATGAAATGGATGATTTTAGTGCAAAGCCAGGCGAACCGAATATGTTTGGATTAATTGGAGGAGAAGCGAATGCTATCGAACCTCAAAAAAGAATGCTAAGTTCTATGACTCCAACGCTTGTTGAAAAAGATGGGAAATTTTGGATGACCGTTGGTACTCCAGGTGGATCAACCATTATAACTTCAGTATTACAAACCATTTTAAATGTTTATGAATTTGATATGGATATGCAACAAGCGGTTGATGCTCCTAGATTTCATCATCAATGGTTCCCAGATGTTGTTAGATTCGAGCCTAATTCATTCCCTAAAGATTCTCTTAAGTTTTTAGAAGAAAAGGGATATCATGTCCTAGAGAAAAACTCCACTATTCTTGGAAAAGTGGATGGTATTAGAATATTATCTAATGGAAAACTAGAAGGTGGGGCTGATCGAAGAGGTGATGATACTGCTGTAGGTTACTAAAATTGAGCATTTTCGCAACTTTACACTTTATCGATAAAACTTACCTTTACATCGAAATGTAGTATAAATACTACTTTTCTATAGGAAATAACCTACTTTTGGATTTCAAATTAAAATTTCAAATAGAGATTAATGGTTTAATTTTTAATTAATTACCATTGACTTTACAAAGAATAAATGAGAAAAAAATCTTTCTTTAAGGATTTACATGTACTTATACCACTTGTTTTTAGTGGTCTTCTTTGTATTACCTTAGTTTTTCTATTATGGCAAAAAACAAATGTCGACATATTTTTTATTGAGACATTATCAAACATTAGCACTATTTTTATAAGTATAAGTGGCTTTTTAGCTGCATTTATTATGGTTTATTTAGCTTCTTCTGCTCTTGGATTAAAGAAAAACAGAGTACAAGTAATTAATAGCTTAAGTCAGATTACTCAAAATATGCACAATTTTAGGGAAATAGTAAGTTTATTATTACAATCCAAAATGTGGCTTCCAGGATTAAAAGAATATATTGATGAAGAATTTGAAGGACTTAATTTTTTCGAAGTAAAAGAATTCTACAAAGGCAAGTCTAAATTAGCGATAGAGTTTCTTCAAGAAAGTCATCATTATGGAGATACAGAAAACCTTTACCTTGAATTAAAGTCATTGTTAATGTTAAAACCTAGGGAGCGTAAATTACCGAAAAACGTTGCCTATCCAAAAATTTACGATAAAGCAATCATAGAAAAATGGTTAGAGCATAAATGTGGATCAGGTCTTTTATATTACTTTGGATATAAGTTTGGTATTTATAAAGAAACACTTGATATAGAATCTGTTTTTGAAAGACATCAAGATAAAATTATGTCTTTAGCAAATTCGATAGATCCCGAAGTATTTGAAGACTCTTCATTTAATGAGGTTTTTCTTTCTAAATTAGGTGATCATATGTCTAATACAATAATGCCTAAATTATTTCAACTTCAAGAGGACGTTGATACCAAAATGCCAAGAATACTACATTATCTATACACTATTTTTCTATTTTTAGTAGTATTTGGAGTGTTACTCCCTTTAGGGTTTTTACTATTCAACTTACCAATACTATTACTAATATTTAGTTATGCATCTGTAATTAGTATCATCTTCTTTTTAACAACTACTTTTTATCAGTTCTTATCTAAAGAAATTAATTCTTAAGCTTAATAGTTAACTTTTATCCCAGTTGTTTTTAGCACGAATGCGCTTATAAAGTTTTACACCCAGCATTAATAAAATAGAAACTCCAACGATTCCAGCTACCCCAAAAACCCAACCAATAGAGTTTTTTAATACGACTAGAAACGTACAAGAAAAAAGAATGATGGTTGCAACTTCATTCCATATTCTTAAAGCAAAAGACGAATATTTTAAATGACCATTTTCAGTTTGTTTGTACATAACTTGACAAGTCCAATGATAAAAAAACAGCAATACAACAAATCCAAGCTTAATTTGCATCCATCCAAACGTTAACCATTCAGGATTAATTATTAATAACCAAACAGCAAAAAGTGTTGCCAATACAGCGGAAGGCCAAGTAATAATATACCATAACCTTTTAATCATTAATTGGTATTGCATAATCAATATTTCTTTAGCAGGAGATTCTTTTTCTTCAGCTTCTTTAAAATAGATAAACAACCTAATAATGTAAAATAAACCAGCAAACCATGTGGTTATAAAAATAATATGAAGCGATTTTATATAAAGATAACTTTCCATAATTAGTTAGATTGCATCCAGTTTGAAATCCATTTAACATTTACATCTACCCAATTATCATTATCATTCATACAAGGGATGTGCTTATAATCGCTACCACCAGCTTTAAGAAATTCTTCTTTTCCTTCCATTGCAATTTCCTCAAGAGTCTCTAAGCAATCAGATACAAAGGCTGGAGTAATAACTGCCAGATTTTTCTTTCCTTCATTCGGAAATTTTTCCAATTCAAAATCTGTATAAGGTTTTAACCAAGGGTCTTTTAATAACCGAGATTGAAATGAATTACTATAGGTTCCATCTTTTAACCCTAGATAGTTCACAATGAGTTTGGTTGTTTCAAAACATTGATGACGATAACAAACATGATGTGCTACAGAGTTTCTTTCACAACAACTTCCATCTATTTTACAATGGTTTTTTGTAGGATCTGCTTTTAATATATGCCTTTCTGGTATTCCATGATAAGAAAACAAAATGTGGTCATAATCAAATCCTTGTAAATGATTTGAAATATTATCACTCATTGCTTTTATATAATCTGGATCCTTATAAAAAGGAGGCAATACATCCATTTTAAGTTGTGGATATTTTTCGGCAATAATTTGTTCCGCCTTTACAGTTACTGTTTCGTAGGATGAGGTAGCATAATGAGGATATAATGGAATCATTAATAATTCATCAACTCCTTGATCCGTCAATTCTTTAATCCCCTTTTCCATACTCATCGAACCATAACGCATGGCTAAAGCAACTGGAGCATCAATTTTATCAATTACTTTTTTTGAAAAACGTTCTGAAAGCACCACCAATGGAGATCCTTCATCCCACCAGATTTTTTTATAAGCAGCAGCAGATTTTTTTGGACGCACATTTAAAATAATTCCTTTAATCAAAATATAACGCTTCCAATATGGAATATCAATTACACGTTCATCCATTAAAAATTCTCCAAGGTATCTTTTAACGTCCTTTGTTGATGTGCTATCTGGCGATCCTAAATTTACTAGTAATACTCCTTTCATATTATGATATTGCAAATTGTTTTGGGGTAATCCCGTATTTTCTTTTAAAAGCTGCTATAAAATGGCTAGAGGTGCTATACCCTAATTTAGAAGCTATTTCATTTACATTTAATTGTTGTTCTTGTAATAGTTTTTTAGCGAGTTCCATTTTATAGTTTAACAAAAATGTAAAAACTGGTAAACCATAAAACTCTTTAAATCCACTCTTTAATTTTTTAATATTTAATCCTACCATTTTTGCTAATTCATGCAAACCTGGTGGATTATTCATTTGTTCAATGACTATTTTTTTAGCTTGCTTAATTTTACCCACCGTATCTTCATTTGGAACATATGGGCAAAGTGCATTATTTGATTCAGATGAGGTATTAAAATAATGACTAAGTAATTCGTATACCTTCCCTTTTAAATAAATAGGTCTTAGAGAATCATTAATTCTAACAGATATTAATTGCTTTAATATCATTTGTTCGGAAGTTTCAATTTCTTTAGGCTCTATGATAGGTTGCCCGATTTTATAATTTTTAAAATTGAATAGAATATTTCCTCCTTCAGAAAATAGATTATGAAAGAAATCCAACGAAATTAAAACTACTGTTAATTGAGATTGTGATGGTAAGGTATAAAACACATTCATTGTTTCTTCCTTAAAATAAACCATACTAGAATCATTTTCTTTTAAGGTAATTGCACAATACTCCATATTAAAAGCAACGGTTACTTCATTTTCTGTACAGAAAAATAACTGTATATAATTATTAATTAATTTTGTCTGAAACCTTCCAATATGATCCGTTAAATTATTGAAATAAAGAACTTTAAAAGCATCTTTTTCATCAATTAATATATGAGCACTTTTGTCGATGTTTTTATATTTTTCCATCATGAACTTTAAGGAATGTTTTTATTTCTTTAAATAATTACTTGACAAAATTACAATAAAAAAAACACCTATAACAATTTAATTTTTTAGAAGAAATATGATATATATCATATTTCTTAAGTACCTAATCTAACAACTGTTTATGGTTTTTCTTTAAAAAACTGTTATTTAGAAATGCTCTAAATAATGCTTTGTAACTTCTTTCGACAGAATTAGTACTTGTAGCGATATATTTCACAAAAAGATAATAGTACTTTTGTCGACACTTATTAAAACAACTTAGTATATGAGTCTTAATGATTTGCCATTAAAATTTTATAACGTAGGTTTAAGTTATAAAAAAGCAGATGTAAATGTTAGAGGTGTATTTAGTATCACTAAAGAAGACCAAGTATCATTATTAAAAGAAGCCAAAGAAAATGGATGCGAAGGTATTTTTGTCGTTTCCACTTGTAATAGAACAGAAATAACAGGATTTGCAAAACATCCTTTTGAGTTAATTAGTCTTCTAGTTAAATATTCTAAAGGAAATGTGGAAGACTTTATTAATGTTTCCAATGTTTATAAAAATAAAGCTGCGGTAAACCACCTCTTTAATATAGGGGTAGGTTTAGATAGCCAGATCTTAGGAGATTATGAAATTGTAGGCCAATTAAAAAATTCTTTTATTCAAGCCAAAAAAATGGGTACGACGAATGCCTATTTAGAACGTTTAATGAACCTAGTGCTTCAAGCGAGTAAAGATGTAAAAAACAACACCAAGCTAAGCTCTGGTACTACATCTGTTTCTTATGCTGCTATTAAATACATTATTGATAACATTCCAAACTACAACGATAAGAAGATCCTTAATTTTGGATTGGGTGATATTGGTAAAAATACTTGTAAAAATATTTTAGAATACACCAATAATAAAAACGTAACTCTTATTAATAGAACCGAGGATAAAGCGTTAAATTTTAAAAATGTACATCCAGAAGTTACGGTTAAAAGTATTTCGGAGTTAATCCAAGAAATTGATGATACTGATATTTTAATAGTTTCTACAGGTGCTAATTTCCATACCATTACTCAAGAACATATCAAAAAAGGTAAAGAATTACTGATCTTAGATTTATCAATGCCCGAGAATGTAGATGTTTCTTTAAAAAAATTAGAAGGAATAACACTTATTAACGTTGATGAATTATCAAAAATCACTGATAAAACCATAGAAACAAGAAAGCAAGAAATACCAATTGCTGAAGGTATTATCGAACAATACAAAAATGAATTCAACGATTGGATTTCATATAGAAAATTTGTCCCTGCGGTAAATGCTCTAAAAGAGTCTTTACAAACCATTCAAGGTCATGAGATAGATTTTCACAGAAAAAAAATCAATAATTTTAATGAAGAACATGCCGAAATAATTACCTCGCATATGATTCAAAAAATAACTACTCAATTTGTGAAGCATCTAAAAGATGAAGAAACAGCTGTAGATCAAAGCATCGAGGTAATTAGTAAAATATTTAATTTGAAAGAGCTAAGCTTAAACGAAAATGATTAAAATAGGAACCAGATCTAGCGAATTAGCTCTTTGGCAAGCAAATACTGTAGCGAGTCAACTAGAAAATTTAGGACATACCACAAAAATTATTAAAATTGAATCTCTTGGAGATCAAGTTCTTGATAAGCCATTATATGAACTAGGTGTTATTGGTGTATTTACCAAAAGTTTAGACATTGCATTAATTAATGGAGACATCGATATTGCAGTTCATTCACTTAAGGATGTACCAACAAAACTACCCGAAGGCGTTATACAAGCGGCTGTTTTAAGGAGAGGGAATTATAACGATGTGTTAATTTTAAAAGAAGATGAGAATTTTTTCGAAAACGAAATTGCTACCATAGCAACTGGAAGTTTACGAAGAAAAGCACAATGGCTTCATCGGTATCCTAAACATAACATAATAGGACTTCGTGGAAACGTAAACACCCGTATGCAAAAACTAAAAGACAATCCCTGGGATGGAGCAATTTTCGCTGTAGCTGGTTTGTCAAGAACAAAACTATTACCAAATAAGGACAAACACATTAAATTAGATTGGATGGTCCCTGCTCCTGCTCAAGGAGCTATAATGATTGCTGCTTTAGAAACAAACAACAATGCAGTAGATGCCTGTAAAGAGTTAAATGATGAAGAAACTGCCATTTGCGTGGCAATTGAGCGAGAATTTTTAAGAGTTTTAGAAGGTGGCTGTACTGCACCAATTGGAGCGCTAGCAACTATCAAAGAGGAAGAGGTAAAATTCAAAGGAGTATTATTTAGCCCAGATGGAAAAAAGAAACTTGAGTTTAGTAAAGTAGTCTTAAAAGATGAAATTGGTGACTTAGGTGAATTTGCTGCCAACTTTATACTAAATAAAGGTGGTAAAAAATTGATGAGAGAAACGATAAGTATCGAAAGGAATACAAATGTTTTTTCTACCAAATATTTATCCAAAGAGCAAACCTTAAACTTACAGTCTGACATAGGAGTGGCTATGAATGACTTTATAGCTATTAAATATAACAGGGTAAAGCCTCAAGTTTTAAAAGAACCTTTAAAGGATGTAATCTTCACAAGCAAAAACGCGGTAGAAGCATTATTATATAATTACTCTTCTGAAGATTTAAATTTCGAAAACATCTATTGTGTTGGAAGAAGAACCAAACGATTAATTAAAAATAAATTTGGCATTGTAGCTCATGTAGAAAACTCTGCTGAAAATTTAGCCAATTATCTTTCTGAAAACTTAAAAGTAAAAGAAGTAACTTTTTTCTGCGGAAATAAAAGAAGAGAAGAACTTCCTGAAATATTATCTAAAAACAATATCACCGTTAACGAAATAGAAACGTATCAAACGGTATTGACTTCAGAAAAAATTGATCCTAAATATTCAGGTATTCTTTTTTACAGCCCTTCTGGAGTAGAAAGTTTTATGAAAAATAACAGCACTACCAATCGCATTGCTTTTTGCATTGGAGAAACAACTGCAACTGAAGCCCGTATTCATTTCGAAACAGTAGTCGTTTCTAAAGTAGCAACAGTAGATGGAGTTATCGATTCGGTAAATGGATATTTCAATAAATAAAATGAAACACCATGATTAACAGAACAAGGCGTCTTCGTAAAACTGAAAATATTCGTCGATTAGTTAGAGAAAACAAGCTAACAATCGACGATTTAATTTATCCTATATTTATTGAAGAAGGAGAAAATATAGAAACGGAAATTAAATCAATGCCGGGAATTAAACGTTTCTCATTAGATAAAATTTCAACTGAATTAGACGAAGTTACCGCCTTAGACATACCAGCAGTATTGCTTTTCGGTATTCCATCTAAAAAAGATGACACAGGTACCGAAACTTGGAATGATGATGGTATTGTACAAAAAGCAATTCGGTTTATAAAAAAGAATTATCCAAAACTCTATGTAATTACAGACGTTTGTTTTTGTGAATACACAAGTCATGGTCATTGTGGTGTGATTCATAATAACGATGTAGATAACGATGCGACCTTAGTAAATTTAGCTAAACAAACCATATCTCATGCTAAAGCAGGAGCAGATATGGTAGCTCCTTCAGGAATGATGGACGGATCCATTATCTCGATGAGAGAAGCCTTAGATAATACAGGATATTACGATCTTCCTATTATGGGGTATTCGGTTAAATATTCTTCTGCTTTTTATGGTCCTTTTAGAGATGCAGCAGATTCAGCTCCAACATTTGGAGACCGTAAGACCTATCAAATGGATCCTGCAAACAGAGACGAAGGTATGCGTGAAGCAACTTTTGATGATGTTGAAGGAGCAGATATATTAATGGTAAAACCAGCACTCTCTTATTTAGATATTATAAGAGATTTAAAAAATAATTTCGATCGACCAATTGCATGTTATAATGTTAGTGGAGAATACGCTATGATTAAAGCCGCAGGAGAAAAAGGCTGGATCGATGAAGAACGAGTAATGATGGAAAGCTTACTGTCTATGAAACGAGCAGGAGCAGATATCATTATCACTTATTTTGCAAAAGAAGTTGCGAAAATTTTAAAAAGAGATTAAAATGAGATTAGAGAAATCATTAGAACTTTTTACAAAAGGTCAAAAAAACCTTGTAGGAGCTGTAAACTCTCCAGTAAGAGCATATAAATCTGTTGGTGGTGTTCCTTTGTTTATTAAAAAAGCAAAAGGAAGTAAGATCATCGATGTAGACCGCAATAGATATATAGACTTAGTGTTGTCTTATGGTCCTATGATTTTAGGCCATAGAAACAAACGAGTAGAAAAATCAATATTAAAAGCTTTAAAAAATGGCTATACGTTTGGCGCTACCTCTAAAGGTGAAATCAAATTAGCAAAAATGGTTTGCGACGCTTTTCCTGGTATGGATAAAGTGCGATTTGTAAACTCAGGTACCGAAGCTGTTTTAAGTGCACTTAGATTAGCTAGAGCGTACACAGACAAGGACAAGATTATAAAATTTTCAGGTTGTTACCACGGCCATTCAGATGCCTTATTGGTCGCTGCTGGTTCTGGATTAGCAACACTAAGTATTCCTGGATCTAAAGGTGTTCCAGATGATGCTGTAAAAAACACATTGATTGCCGAATACAATAATATCGAAAGTGTAAAAGAGCAAATAAATAAGCACGAAGATATTGCTGCCGTAATCATAGAACCTATTGCAGGTAATATGGGAGTCGTTTTACCTAACCAAGAGTTTATTTCAGAATTAAGAAAAATTACCAAAGAAAAAGGAATCTTATTAATTGTAGATGAAGTAATGACAGGATACCGATCTAAATTTGGAGGCGCTCAAGAATTATTAGGAATCGAAGCAGATATTACTTGTTTAGGAAAAGTAATTGGAGGTGGTTTCCCAGTAGGTGCTTATGGAGCTAGAAATGAAATTATGGAAATGGTTTCTCCTTTAGGCGATATGTACCAAGCTGGAACTTTATCGGGTAATCCTATTGCTATGGCTTGTGGTATTGCTACGTTAAAGGAATTAAAAAGACAAGATCCTTTTGACAAATTCAATAAAATTGCAGAAAAAATTGAAATGGCATTAATAAAGGCTGCCAAGGAAAATAATATTGACCTTCAAGTAAATCGTTTTGGATCGATGATTACTCCATTTTTTACGAGTGAAGAAGTGGTTGATTTTACATCGGCTCAAACTTCAGATACCGAAAAATTTAAAACATTTTTCTGGAACATGATTGAAAATGGAATCTTCTTACCTCCTTCTCAATTTGAATCTTGGTTTTTATCAACGGCACTTTCAGAAAAAGATTTAAAGAACATAGAAAAAGCAGTAAAAGCTTCTATGAAAGCAGTTGCCAATAAACACAACTCATAAAAAATGTACAAAAACGATTTATATTTAAGAGCTTTAAAAGGGGAAACGGTAGAACGTCCACCTGTTTGGATGATGCGTCAAGCGGGACGATATTTACCAGAGTTTATCAAGATTAGAGAAAAGTATGATTTCTTCACACGTTGTAGAACTCCAGAATTAGCTTCAGAAATTACGGTACAACCTATTCGTAGATTTGGTATGGATGCTGCTATTTTATTTTCAGATATTTTAGTAATCCCACAAGCAATGAATATTGAAGTGGAAATGAAACCTAATTTTGGACCTTGGTTACCAAATCCTATTCGTACTCAAAAAGATGTAGACAATGTAATCGTTCCCGATGTTACTGTTGAGTTGGATTATGTAATGCAAGCTATTAAAGCTACCAAGGAATTATTAAATGACGAAGTACCTCTAATTGGTTTCGCAGGTTCTCCTTGGACAATCTTATGTTATTGTGTGCAAGGTCAAGGATCTAAAAATTTTGATAAAGCAAAGGAATTTTGTTTTACACAACCGGTTTTAGCACATTCCTTATTGCAAAAAATTACCGATACGACCATTGCATATTTAAAAGAAAAAGTAAAAGCTGGTGTTGATGCGGTACAAATTTTTGATTCTTGGGGAGGAATGCTTTCTCCAGTAGATTATCAAGAGTTTTCTTGGAAGTACATCAATCAGATTGTTGAAGCACTAAAAGACGATGCCCCAGTAATTGCATTCGGTAAAGGATGTTGGTTTGCTTTAGAAGAAATGGCAAAATCCAATGTTTCTGCTTTAGGAGTAGATTGGACGATCACCCCTCAAATGGCTAGAAAATTTGCTGGAAGTAATATTACACTTCAAGGGAATATGGATCCAAGTCGTTTGTTATCGCCACCTTCAGAAATTAAAAAAATCGTCACCGAAATGATTGATAATTTCGGAAAAGATAAATACATCGTCAACTTAGGACATGGTATTTTACCAAATATACCATTAGATAATGCCAAAGCATTTATTGATGCGGTTAAAGAGTACAAAGCTTAAGACACATGAAAAACCTTATTCAAAAATACAACATCCCAGGACCTAGATACACTAGTTATCCTACGGTTCCGTTTTGGGATAAAGAAGGAATTGCATTGGGAGATTGGGAACAATCCACCATTAAAGCTTTTAAAGAAAGTAACGACTCTGAAGGAATAAGTTTATACATACACCTACCCTTTTGCGAAAGCTTATGTACCTTTTGTGCCTGCCATAAACGCATCACCAAAAGACATTCGGTAGAAGAACCTTATATGGAAACTGTTTTAAAAGAATGGGATTTATATTGTGATTTATTGAAGGACCGTCCAAAAATTAGGGAGATTCATTTAGGAGGTGGTACTCCTACCTTTTTCTCTTCAGAAAGTTTAAATAAACTTATCAATGGTATTTTTAAAAGAGCCGATAAGTTTAAAGAATTTGATTTTAGTTACGAAGGACACCCTAACCATACTACCAAAGAACAATTACAAACTTTATATGATTTAGGTTCCCGAAGAAATAGTTTTGGTATCCAAGATTACGATCCAGTCGTACAAAAAGCGATACATCGAATACAAAGTTTTGAGCAGGTAAAAAAAATAACCGATTGGTCTCGTGAGATTGGTTACGAATCTATAAGTCATGATTTAATATTTGGTTTGCCTTTTCAGACAGAAGAAAGCATTCGAAATACCATTAAAAACACCATCGAATTAAAGCCTGACCGTATTGCTTATTATAGTTACGCGCATGTGCCTTGGATAAAAGGAGTTGGACAAAGAGGATTTGACGATAACGACCTTCCTAAGGATGATGAAAAACGACATTTATACGAGTTAGGAAAACAATTGTTTTTTGATAATGGCTATGTAGAAATAGGTATGGATCATTTTGCTTTAAAAACAGATTCGCTTTACAAATCGATGGTAACCAAAAATATCCACCGTAATTTTATGGGCTACACAGCTGGTAAAACGGAGTTAATGATTGGATTAGGAATGTCTTCCATTAGTGATTCTTGGTATGGTTTTGCACAAAACGACAAATCGGTAGAAGAATATACCGAAATCGTAAACAAAGGCATCATTCCTATCTTTAGAGGTCATCTCTTAACAGAAACCGATTTGATAATTCGTAAACACATTTTAAACTTAATGTGTAACCTGGAAACCGAATGGAATCAAGGATTACCTGCACAAGTAAAAAACGAGATTATAGAGCGATTACAAGAAATGAAGGAAGACAGTTTATTAGAGTTTACCGATACCAAACTTATTGTAAAAGAAGAAGGTAGAATGTATGTTCGTAATATTTGTATGGCTTTCGATTTAAGACTCCTAGAAAACAAACCCGATACACGTATTTTTTCGATGACTATTTAAAATCTAATAATTTAGATATAAAATATTTTAGAAAATTTATTAGCTCCCCGTCAAATTTACTTAGGTTATTTATTTGGGGATTTAAAAAAAACACCTTTAGTTTTCTTCAAGAGGGAACAAAAGAAGTCTTTTTTGACAATTCCCTGCTCAATTAATAATTCTCAATTTCTATTAATGAAGTCTGGGAATTGTTTAATGACAGAAAAACTTTCTAATGGTAAAGAAAATTATAGAAGTATTCTATTCTTCCTCTCAAATGAAGCCGTATTAAAATTTATAAGAAAATTCCAACTTAAACCAACAAAGTGCACTACCTATTATTCTACTTATTCATTCGATTATGATTCATTTATAAAAATATTTGTCACAAGTATTTTAAACATATCTAAACTTTCAAAATCGATTCAAAAGAATATTTTGGATGTTAAGTTTGATGAAATAATACCTTACCTAATTGAGTTGAAAGGATTAGATTTTATTTATTCCTTGATTAGTAATAGTGACAATCACACTCAAAAGTTTATACAAGTAATTGAAAGCAATAAATTAAATAAACTAACAATAAAAGAACTTTTATTTTTATCTAATATGAGTGTCTCAACATTCAAAAGAGGATTTGAAAAAAAAATTTCACACCACACCAAGTAAATGGTTTCAAGAGAAAATACTTGAACATTCCGCTTTTTTATTAAAAAATAAATCAAAACGACCGTCAGGCATTTATCTGGAAATTGGATATGAAAACCTCTCAAATTTTATTCAAGCGTTTAAAGTGAAATTTGGAGTGACACCAAAACAGTATCAATCAAATTGAACTTTTATCACTACTTTCTGAACTGAATCATACACAAGTTTCTATTCATAAATTTGTGCCAATAATTAAAACAAATTTTATGAAAAAGTCAAACATTATTTTAGGTCTAGTATTAATTTTATCAAGTTCAATATTTGCTCAAAATACATTTACATTATCTAGCAATGATTTAGGTGGTGAAGCAACTGTTAATGAAGAGTTTAATGGATTTGGTTGTACTGGAAAAAATCAATCACCGCAATTATCGTGGAAAAATGCTCCTGAAGAAACTAAAAGTTTTGCAGTAACTATGTATGACCCAGACGCACCAACTGGAAGTGGATGGTGGTATTGGCTTGTATTTGATATTCCATCAAATACAAACGTACCATATTTAATTCTTCCCGCACATTTAAGAAATAAAAAACACTTTAAAATATAAAATACTGAAATGTTTATCTGAAAATAACAATGGAGAATATCCTTAGTTTCTGATTTGTGGGACAAAAATAAATTACTGAAAACGAAACTTAACGGACTTTCTATTCAATTTGTACTTGCAAAATTAAGCGTTTAAAACCCGCAAAAACCATACACATAACCTTAGTAACTATCAGAACCAAAGAAGCTACTTCAATAATTGAATAATATTTGCTTTGTAAGTTTTTCCAATAGGAATAATATTTTCAGAAATAAAAATTCGATTACCCTCAATACTCTTTATGTGCTTTTTTGATACCGCAAACGATTTGTGGACTTGGATAAAATCTATATTATTTAATAATTCTAAAACATCTGAAATTTTTTCTCTAATAGTAATGGTTTCATTGATGCAAATCACCTTCGTATAATTTCCAGCGGCTTCAATATATTGAATGGTATCAATTACTACTTGAATGTATTTATTATTACTTCGAAGAAAAATACTTTTTGAAACGGCATCATTTTTATCTACAATAGGTTGCGTTGTTTTGTTGGTTGCATTTACTGTTTTATTGATTGCTTTTAAAAAACGTTCGAAACCAAATGGTTTTAATAAATAATCAGAAATATTAAGTTCGTACCCTTCAAGCGCAAATTCTTTATAGGCAGTGGTTACAATTACTTTTGGTTGCGAAGTCAGTGTTTGTAAAAATTCAAAACCTTTTAGTTTTGGCATATTTAAATCTAGAAAAATTAAATCAACGTTGTTGCTATTCAAATATTCAATGGCCTCTAGTGCATCATAACAGTTTTTCATTAACTGCATATTTGGCAATAAATCACAATAGCCTTTTATAATATCATGTGCTATATATTCGTCGTCAATTATTAGATATTTAATCATAACTGCAATGTTAATTTTGCTTTGTATACATTTTCTGTTGAAGAAAAAGATAAGGTATGTTTTTTTGGATACACCAATTCTAATCTTCGTTTTAAATTTTTCAATCCAATCCCCTTATCTTCTTTTGGGAGTGTTTGGTCAAAATTATTTTCTATTTCAAAAAACACTTTGTTGTTCTTTGCTTTTATATTAATATAAACATAAGCATTTTTGCTTAAGTTCTCTACCCCATGTTTAAAAGCATTTTCTAATAGAATAATAAAAAGTAAAGGCATCACTTTATAATTATCTTTAATTTCAGCTTCAAATTTAACATCAATTAATTTGTGATAACGCATTTTATGAAGCTCAATATAATTATTTAAATAATCAACTTCTGCTTTAAGTGTTACCACCTCTTTTTCGCCTTCATAAATACTATACCGCATCATATCTGAAAGCTTAAGAATTAACTCTTGCGCTTTTTTTGTGTCTGTCCCAACAAGACCATATAAATTATTTAGTGTATTAAAGAAAAAATGCGGATTTACCTGACTTTTTAAATGAAGTAACTCCGTTTTAGCTTTTTCATTTTTTAACTTGAAAAAGGAGATTGCTTGTTTTATTAACCAGAAAAGGACTAAAACAATTAATAGGACATAGTACAAAAGAACAAGTACACCGATTGAGGTTGGAAACCCATCTAAAAAAATAACAGATTCTTTGTCTGTTGTAATTAATTCAAAAGCAGTTATTAGTATTGGAATTAGCGCTGTTATGATCGCTACACTAATAATTACAAGCCATTTCTTTCTGTTTATATTGAATATCATTCTGCTAAATTAAGAGGATAAAACTTCATCACAAAAGAAATTGACAAACAACCTTATAAGCGTATTCAAGTTAGTTAATAGTGGGATGAAATCACTTTATACATCAATACTGTTTTTGTGTCCCTTGTACCTGTGTGTTGGTCACTTTTACTTTTATAGGAATGAAAATGAAATTAGTTTTGCTTTAATCAATTCAAAAAATCAACAGAAATGAAAAAAAGAATATTTAGATATTTAAAACATATTTTCGGAACTATCATAAGCTTGTTACTAATCGGTACAGTGGTTGTAATCTCATTAAATGGGAGTTTAGAATATGGAAATAATCCGCTAGCAATAAACTTAGAAAAAGAAGGTCCTTATGTGTTTTATGAAACGGATAGTACTTTAAATGTTAATTATATAAGAGGCAACAAAACAGATGGTTTCTATCTTGATAAGACCGAATATCATACGAATGATGAAATATTAGCGAACTGCTACTTTCCACTTGATTCTTCTGGCTTTAATTTCACTATACAATCGGAAATAATTACTCCAAAGGCTACTTATGCTGATAAGCAACCCATTTTAGCCATTTCGGATATTGAAAGTGGCTATAAAACATTTCGAGATTTTCTAATTACGAATAAGGTCATTGATGAAAATTTGGACTGGATATTTGGTAAAGGGCATCTCGTTTTAGTTGGTGATTTTGTTGATAGAGGCTTTTCAACAACTCAAGTCCTGTGGTTTATCTACAAGCTAGAGCAGGAAGCTAAAAAACAAGGTGGACATGTACATTTTATTATAGGAAATCATGAATTGTATAACATGCAAGGAAAATTCAAATCCGCTTCCTATAAGTATTATGGTGTTGCATCAATACTAGGGAAACAACATCACGATTTATACAATAAAAATTCATTTATAGGGAAGTGGATGGCTTCTAAAAACACTCTGGAACTTATTAATGGACACCTTTTTGCACATGGCGGAATACATCCCGACCTTGCAGATTATGACATTACAATCGACCAAGTTAACCAAATCAATAGAGACCATTATTATCAGTCTTACTTTCCAAAACCTAAAGAATCGGTTGCGCAATTAATCCTTTCTAGCAAGAATGGAATTTGCTGGTATAGAGGTTATTTCAAGGATGATTTAACGCAAGGAGAGGTAGAGAAAGGAATTAATCAGTTTAATGCTAAAGCCATTGTGGTTGGTCATACATTGCAGCGGTCGGTTAAGAAATTATACAATGGGAAAGTGTTTGCTATTGACGTAAAACATCCAAAAGATTACAATGAAAACTGGCCTAATAAAAAGTCAGAAGGCTTACTAATAATTGAAGGTAAATCCTACCGAATATTAGCTAATGGAGAAATGATAGAATTATAACCAAATTTACAAATAAATGAAAACTAAAATTTACAACTTTTTAACAAAACCATATATAGTCGTTCTAACGATGTTAATTGCGCCACTATTTGGTTTTATTGATAGAAACTTCGTCTTTTTTTTCGGACTAACTATTGCCTTTCTAATTTTATGGGGAAGCAATTTTGATTGGTCAAGATTCGGGATTGCAAAAAAAATAAACAAGAAAACAATTTTAAAGAGTTTGCTAATAACTGCACTACTTTTTATTGGTTTCGCCATACTGCTGGATCCCTTACTAGAACTATTTCTTGGTGAGATTGATTTGTCATCTTTAGAAGATATCAGAGGAAATTTAGTTGGTTATATTGTCTTAATGGTCATCATGTGGGTATTTGCAGCATTTGGAGAAGAGTTCCTCTTTCGTGGTTATTATATGAAAGCATTAGCTGAGTTATTAGGAAATAGCAATAAATCCTGGTTATTATCAGCAGTTATTACTTCAATCTATTTTGGTATATCTCATGGTTATCAAGGAACTAATGGAATGGTGTCTTCATTTTTATGGGCTTTCTGTATTGCGATGATATTTAATAAAAACAGGAATAACTTATTATTACTTGTGTTAATACATGGAATATACGATACTATAGGAATAACATTTCTTTATTTAAATATGGATCATATTATTAATGAATGGATTCAAAAGATGTTTTAATAAGTATTATCGTTTCTTTTTCAAAAATACTGGACAAATGAAAAATCTGAAGACTCGCTAATTGAAAACGATCAACACTATCGTTTGTTTGCTAATGGAAAGAAAGAGAAAATTTAACAGTTGCTAAGAAAGCACAAACCGTATAGTTTGTGCTTTTTTTGTATTTTTGAATTTACCTAAAAAGTCGTGTTATTTTATAGCTATTAATCATACACAAACACGTTAGAATGCATTAAATCATTCTACTTGAAAATTAAAAAAAATATCAACTGCAATTAAACCTAACCTTCACCTATGAAAAATGTAAAAAAGTTCTTAATTAAGAATACTAATACCATTAAGATTTTCGTGTTTATTTATTTTTTCTCTTTTAATTTTAATGGAGAAGCACAAGTAAATTGGACCAACGATGGGGATTCGTATTACCAATTAGAAGAAAACCAATTGCTTACCTATACCCTGCCCAACCACGAGGCTAAAACTGTTATTAGCAAAGAACAACTTACTCCAGCGGGTACCACGGAACCATTAGAAGTAGCACATTTTTCGTTTTCTGTAGACCAACAAAAAGTGCTGTTGTTTACCAATACTAAAAAAGTTTGGAGATTGAATACAAAAGGAGATTATTGGGTATTTAACTTTAAAACTAATACGCTAAGACAACTAGGGAAAAGCCTTCCAGCTTCTACCTTGATGTTTGCAAAATTTTCTCCCGATGGAAATACGATAGCCTATGTTTCTGATAATAATTTATATGCTGAAGATAATGCAAGTGGCACTATAAAACCCTTAACTACCAATGGCACCGTTTCTTTAATCAATGGAACTTTTGATTGGGCCTACGAAGAAGAATTTGCTTGTAGAGATGGATTTCGTTGGAGTCCAGATAGTAAATCTATCGCCTACTGGCAGATTGATGCAAGCGATATTAAAAAGTTTTATATGATTAATAACACAGAGGCTATTTATTCACAATTAATACCCTTAGAGTATCCTAAAGTTGGCGAAACTCCATCTGCTTGTAAAGTGGGAGTTGTAAACCTTTCCGATGCCAAAACAAATTGGATCGATGTACCAGGAGATGCTTCACAAAATTACCTAGTGAGAATGGAATTTGTTCCAAACACCAACAAGCTTTTAATTCAACAACTAAACAGAAAACAAAACAAGAGCACCTTATACATTGCAGATGCCTTAAAAGGAAGTGCAAATAGTATTTACGAAGAATCGGATGAAGCTTGGGTAGATTTATTTCAACTAGGCAATCCTTATGCAATTGATTATACCAATAACTTTAGTTTTTTAAATGAAAACAAAGGCATTCTTTGGGCTTCAGAAAAAGATGGATGGAGACATTTATATCAAGTTTCCTTAGAAGGAAAGCCAGAAGTCTTAATTACTAACGGTGAATATGATGTGATCGATTTAAAACACGTTAATTCTAAAGAAGGATATGTGTATTATTTAGCTTCACCAGATAATGCCACCCAAAAATATTTGTATAAAACGAAATTAAACGGAAAAGGGAAAAACGAATTACAAAGTCCGGAACGATTAAAAGGAAACCACGATTATTCTTTTTCTTCAAACGGTACCTATGCCAAACATACTTTTACGAACCACTATACTCCAAGTACTGATGAGCTTATAACTGTTGCCAATCACAAAGCTTTAACTGAAAAAGAAAGTATTCTTAAAAACATAGAAAAGTTAGAAGAAAAACCGACCATGGAGTTCTTTACCATCACCACTGCCGATAATGTGGAAATGGACGGATGGATGGTAAAACCAACCAAGTTTGATCCTACAAAAAAATATCCTGTGGTGTTTTATGTGTATACAGAACCTGCAGGGACCACAGTAACCGACACCTATAATGTAAGTAGAAGTTTATATAATGGAGATATGGCTAAAGACGGATACATCTACATTTCGCTAGATAACAGAGGTACTCCTGCGCCAAAAGGTAGAGAATGGAGAAAGTCTATTTATAGAAAAATAGGTGTGTTAAACATTAACGATCAAGCCATGGCAGCCACAGAAATTTTAAAATGGAATTTTGTTGATGCCGATCGTGTAGCCGTTTGGGGTTGGAGCGGTGGTGGATCTGCCACTTTAAATTTAATGTTTCGATATCCAGAGATTTATAAAACAGGAATTTCAGTAGCTGCAGTTGCCAATCAATTAACCTACGATAACATTTATCAAGAACGTTATATGGGCTTGCCGCAAGAAAATATGGAAGATTTTGTTGAAGGTTCTCCCATTACTTACGCAAAAAATCTAGAAGGAAACTTATTGTATATACACGGTACTGGAGATGACAATGTTCATTATCAAAACGCTGAACTTTTAATAAATGAATTGGTGAAACATAACAAGCAATTTCAAGTGATGCCCTATCCAAACAGATCTCACGGGATGAGAGAGGGAGAAGGTACTTTTAGACATTTATCTACGTTGTATACCAATTTCTTAAAACTACACTGTCCTCCAGGAGGCAGATAAAATTGGTGAAAAAGATTGAACAAAAACCACACACAAACTTGTGTGTGGTTTATTATAAGCCTAAAAAACTTCAACTATAATATACGATCTTATTTTTTTTAATTTTTGGAACTTATTTATTAGTCAATACCCAAAGCTCAACTTCTTCTAATGAACGCCAATGCGAATCACGGTTCGTTTTGTTGGAAGCATTTTTTACTCTTTTTTTAAACGTATTCTCCAATTGAAAACGTCCTCCTTCTGCTAATTCCTTTTCTATTGGATGTTCTTTTGTCAAATTTGTTATGTGTGCCAAATTCGAAAATAAGAGTACTAATTTACCTTCTGGTAAAAGGCGTTGTTTTGCTCCTGCAAAAAAATCGGAAAATAATTTTTCGTTGTAATAAATAGCTCCATCAATGTTTTCTGGATTAAAAGACGCTGGCAACCAAGGTGGATTAAAAACAATTAATTCAGTTTGCTTTTCAAACTTTCCAAAAAGAGGAGCGAAATCTAAATCTATCTTTCGAGACAACTTGGTATCTCCCATAAATTTTGTTAATCCAACAATCGCATTAGGATTGATATCGGTTCCAAAAACCTTCTGAAAACCATGTTTTATCATTTGAAAAGAAAGTACACCACTTCCAACACCAACATCTATTGCTGACTTTTTAGGTCCTTTATATCGTTTTAACCAATTATCAAAAACCTCTAAATGTTCAAAACGAGTAGGAAAGTAAGTTCCGTAATAAGGATGTACTTTATTACGAAGTACAGGAATAGTAATTCCGTTTTGATGCCATTGCCAAGAACTATTTAATCCTTGTACTTGAGGAAAAGTGAGTAAAAAATTATTATTATCTGGATAAAATTCTTCTAACCAGCCAATAGTTGGAGATTTCTTCACAAACAACTTCTGATCGACAATTTCAATTAAAATAAGGTTTGAAAGTTTATGATATGCCGAACGGTATTCACGTTGCTCTTTAAAAGATTTATTTGGTAATTTTAATTTTAAATGTTTATGCAAATCCTGAAGAAGGGATATTCCATTACTATAAAACTCTGTTATTAATATAGGTTTACCTGCTTCTAAAGCTTCAATAGCAGATCGAACTTTATTACTACTTTTAAATGTTTTTATTTTATTATTCGTCGCAATAGGTTCTGGTTTATTTATTTTTATATCAGTAATCATAGGTTGGTTTCCATTTTTGATAAGGTAGGTAATCCTTCCTTCCAATTACAGAGTTTAATGGATAATTATTTAAAAATATATTAGCTAACAATGCGCATTATTATTGTGTCTGTATTTCCTATCTAAAAAAGTATCTTTGCATAGAATTTCACTTCAATTTTTGTGCAACTATATTTTCAATACTTCACGACTTCCATAAACAATTTCACACTTCCGAGTAGGTTTACATTTCCGTTTTATTATGAACCGCATCCCTTATGTGAAATAGCTACAAACGAAGTGCAAAATTATTTACAAACGCAAACCGATTTTGAACATAATTTCGGAATAGATCCTTCTAAAAAAGGACAAGTTATTGGAAAAATGTTTGGAGTATTAGTGGTGCAAAATCAGCAAAACGAAATAGGATATATTACCGCTGTTTCTGGGAAATTGGCAGAAAAAAACATTCATAAAAAGTTTGTGCCTCCTGTTTATGATATGCTTACTAAAGATTCGTATTTCCTGCAAGAAGAACACGTTTTAAATAGCATCAACCTTGCCTTAGAAAATTTAGAAAACAATACTGAATACTTAAGCTTACAAGCACAATACCATTCAGAAAACAAAAAAGCAACTGCGGACATTCAAGAAAAAAAAGAAGCATTAAAAACGGCTAAAAAAGAAAGGGATTTACAAAGAAAAAAAGGGAAATTTGAATTAACATTTGAAGCCTATGCTACTTTTGAAAAAGAATTGAGTACAGCAAGTTTAGAGGCTAAATATTTTTTCAATAATGTAAGTCGTTTTTGGGAACATACCTTAAACGCTTTTAAAGAAAAGCTTTCTGTTTTTACCAATCAAATAGAACTTTTAAAAGAGCAACGTAAAACAAAATCAGCTGCATTACAACAGTATTTATTTGAACAATACCAGTTTTTAAATTCAAATAAAGAAGTCAAAAACCTATCTCAATTGTTTGCAGAAACTTCTGAGCAAAATCTGCCAGCAGGTTCTGGAGAATGTGCCGCTCCAAAACTATTGCAATATGCTTTTTTACACGATTTAAAACCAATTTCAATGGCTGAGTTTTGGTGGGGACAATCACCAAATAAAGAAATACGAAAACACCAGCAATTTTATCCAGCTTGTCAAGGAAAGTGCAAACCAATTTTAACGCATATGTTAGCAGGAATTGAGATGGATACAAATCCGTTGCTACAAAACCCTGCAATAGGCAAAGAACTTGAAACTATTTTTGAAGATGAAAATTTGATGGTAGTTTATAAACCTTCAGAGTTTTTATCGGTTCCTGGAATTCACATTCAAGATTCGGTATATACCAGAATTAAGCAACAAGTAAAAAACATTTCTGGTCCCATTATAGTTCATCGGTTGGATATGGCTACTTCTGGATTATTGTTGTTAGCAAAGAACAAAAAAGCACATAAAGATCTACAAAGTCAGTTTATCAATAAAACGGTACAAAAAAGGTATACGGCATTGTTAGACGGAATTGTAACTGATAATAAGGGAACGATCAACTTACCACTTCGAGTTGATTTAGATGATAGACCAAGACAATTGGTTTGTTATGAGCATGGAAAAGCCGCAGAAACAAATTGGGAAGTTATAGAACGGAAAAATGGAAAAACGAAAATTCATTTCTATCCTATTTCGGGACGAACTCATCAATTACGAGTTCATGCTTCTCATACTTTAGGGTTGAGTATTCCCATTATTGGTGATGATTTATATGGTAAAAAATCTGATCGCTTGTATTTACATGCCGATACATTAGAGTTTACACATCCTAGCACCAAACAAAAAATGGTATTTCAGAAAAAAGCGGAATTTTAATAAACTTATTTCTTTGCTAATTAATTCAGTAATAGAAAAAGTAAACATCATACCTTTCAACCAAACCTTCAATTCCGATTATATTTACTAAATTAGTAGCTTAACCTGCAAACTTCCAGAAAAATCTCTTGTACTTCAACAATAATGAATAATAAACCTTTATTAGATTATATAAATAACATTGTCAGCTTAACCGCTGAAGAAGAAGCAATATTAACTTCTAAATTGACTCATAGAAGTTATCTAAAAAATCAATTTGTTGTCCAACAAGGAGATATATGCAAAAACTCTTGTTTTATTTTATCAGGATGTACAAAAACATTTTATACTGATGAAGAGGGCCAAGAACATATTGTTATGTTTTCTATAGAGGATTGGTGGACTTCAGATATGGGTAGTTTTATAACTCAAACTCCAGCAGATTATAATGTTCAATGTCTAGAAAACACAGAACTAATTCAGTTTAATTACGATATAATTGAAGAGTTGTATATAGAGGTCCCAAAACTAGAACGCTTTTTCAGAAAGATTCTAGAACGTGCATTGGTATCCTCTCAAAAAAGAATAATTGGAGGTTTTAGTCTAACCGCAAAAGAACGCTACTTAGCTTTTAAAGAGAGTTATCCAAAAATGGAACAGCGTATTCCGCAATAT
>TARA_R110000787_G_scaffold36827_1_pt1 | contig 52374 bp, 51 predicted proteins | sample TARA_R110000787 | Tara Oceans TARA_R110000787 (sample SAMEA4397920) | marine metagenome | biome: Polar Biome; feature: [DCM] deep chlorophyll maximum layer (ENVO:01000326); material: water (ENVO:00002006), including particulate matter (ENVO:01000060) such as... | depth 35 m | reverse complement strand
TGACGGCGGCGTGGAAGTGCGCGCCGCAACCGACAAGATGGGCGGTGGCATGGTGCCCAATGAGCCCCTGTTCCTGCGCGAAGCGCGCGGCAGCGGTGGTGGCCATGGGCGTGGCATTGAAAACCCGCTGTTCAGCCGCGTTCGCGATGCGCTGCTCTGGCATGGTGCGCCACAGCGCTTTGCGGATCGTGTGGCTGCCGAAAGCGCGGGCCGCAACGGCGTTCAGTTTACCGATCCGGAAGATGCAATCGCGGAAGGCGTCTCGCGCCTCGTCGCCTGCGACCCGATCCTGCCGCGGCTTGATCGCGATATCGTTCTTGTCGGCCCTCCCGGCCATGGTCGCACGGCGACTGCAGCAAAGCTGACCCGTCGCGCCGCCGTTGCGCGTTGCGAAGTCATGCCGGTCGCAGCCGACCTTGATGGCACCGCCGGTGGCCAGCAACTTGCCGCCTATCTCGAGCTTGAGCAGGACCAGATCCGCAGCGTGCAAACGCCGGATGCCTTGTTCGCAACGCTTCGCACCCTGCGCGCCCAGAACCGCCGCTGCATCATCGACATGCCGGCGATCAATCCGTTCGACGAAGACGACATGGCCAGCCTGCAGGATCTGATTTCCGTCATCCGCGCCGAGCCCGTTCTCGTCCTCTCGGCTGAAGGCCATCCTGAAGACCAGGCCGAGGCAGCCAAGTGCTATGCCCGCGCCGGTGTGAAGCGGGCCATCCTCACCAAGCTTGATGTTGTCCGCCGCCGCGGTGGCTCCATTTCCGCGTTGTCGTCTGCCGGCATCGCCTTTTCGCATTTGGCCGTGACGCCGTTTATCGGCGGCGGCCTGGTACCGGCCGCGCCCTCGCGCCTGGCCGCTCTCTTGATGGAAGACGCCCCCGGCGATGTCATCGCCATGAAAGGAGCCGCGTAGCCCTATGAGTTTCATGCTTCGAAAATCCCAGGATCGGCCGCAAGCGCGACCGACCCCTCGTGTGGCACCCGCCTCGATCATCGCTGTTGCCAGTGGCAAGGGCGGTGTTGGCAAAACCTTCATGGCCATCACGCTTGCCTCGGCCTTCGCCCAGGCCGGCAAACGAACCCTGCTGGTCGATGGCGACCTTGGCCTCGCCAATGTCGACGTTCAGCTGGGCATCGCGCCTGAGACCGATCTGGCTGCCGTGATTGCAGGCTGGGTCGAACTCGATGACGCCGTGACGCCTGTTGATGGCGGCGCGGCTGGCGGCGGCTTTGATGTGCTGCCTGGCCGTTCCGGTTCTGGCGCGCTCGCCGAACTGCCCCCGGAAGAAGTTGCCCGTCTTGCTGCCGGCCTTTCGGCGCTGGCGCTGCAATATGATCAGGTCGTGCTCGACCTTGGCGCCGGTATCGAAGCCAACTGCATGCGTCTCGCCCGTGCGGCCGACAAGGCGCTCATGGTTATCACCGATGAGCCAACCTCGATGACCGACGCCTATGCGTTCATCAAGGTCCTGCGTGGCTATGCGCCAAACGTGGAGCCCGTAATCTGTATTAACCAGGCCGACACACGGGCCGCTGGCCAGCGCACTTATGAAGCAATTGCGCGAGCCTGCCAGACTTTCTTGGGATTCCGTCCACACCTTGCCGGCATCGTGATGCGCGATCCGAAGGTGCGTGATGCGATCCGTTGCCAGAAGACGCTGATCTCGACTGACCAGCAAGCACAGCCGATCCAGGATGCGATCGCCATCTCCCAGATGCTGATAGGCAACGCCCCTGCGGCGGAGCTTGGCTATTAATCAGTGTGAATAAAGTGGAATTACACAAGGGAATCCGTACTTACCGTTAACCTTCGTTAAAGGAAGCGCCTGTAGGATTCACAAGGTTAAACAAAGCGACTAGGTTTGTCGTAGGCTGATTCGGGAGACGAGCGATGCGCGTCCTACTAATTGAAGACGATAGCGCTGTAGCGCGTTCTATCGAGCTGATGTTGAAGGCCGCTGGCTTCAATATCTATACCACCGACCTCGGTGAAGAAGGTGTCGATCTCGGCAAAGTCTACGAATACGACATGATCGTGCTTGACCTTTCGCTGCCGGATATCTCCGGCTACGAAGTGCTCAAACAACTCCGTATGGGCCGTGTGAACACGCCTGTCATGATCCTGTCGGGCAATCCTGACATCGAAGCCAAGGTGAAAACACTCGGTTACGGCGCCGATGACTATCTCACCAAGCCGTTCAACAAGGATGAGCTGATTGCCCGTATCACGGCGATCGTGCGTCGCTCCAAGGGGCACGCTGAAAGCGTCATCCGCACCGGCGAAATCCTGGTTAACCTGGACGCCAAGACGGTCGAAGTCGACGACGAGCGCGTCCACCTGACCGGCAAGGAATACCAGATGTTCGAGCTGCTCTCCCTGCGCAAGGGTACGACGCTCACCAAGGAAATGTTCCTCAACCATCTCTATGGCGGCATGGACGAGCCTGAACTCAAGATCATCGACGTGTTCATCTGTAAGCTCCGCAAGAAGCTGCAGCAGGCCACTGGTGGCCAGCATTATATCGAAACCGTCTGGGGCCGTGGCTATGTGCTGCGCGATCCGCGGCCGAGCTCACGCTCGAACGAGGTTGAAGAGGCCGCCTGAAACGCGCCTTTAATGCCCAGAACGACGAAAAGCCCGGCTATTGCAGCCGGGCTTTCTTGCATCCGGTAAGATGTTTTTTTGCAGCTCCGTAAAAAGTCTTCAAGTTTCGTGCGTATGTGTCTCTGTAGACTTGGGAATCCTGTTGATGAGAGTTCGGCCATGATGCTTCGCAAATTGTCCATCATCCTTCTTGCGCCGCTAGTGTTGGCCGGGTGCGTTACCTTGGGGCGCGGCGATGCGCCGGTGCAGGATCTGACCCAGCACGCCTATGTCGCGGGCTTCAGTCCTGATGTCCGCATGAGCGGCGATGATGGGGCGGCCTTCATCGACCGTATGTCAAAGACCATCAAACGTCTTCAGGCACGGCCGGGCAATGATGCGATTGATATTCTCGCGCTTTCAGGTGGTGGCGCTGGCGGGGCGTTTGGCGCCGGCGCAGTGGTCGGCATGACCTATTCCGGAAAACGGCCTGAATTCGAGATCGTGACCGGCGTGAGCACAGGCGCCTTGATCGCGCCTTTCGCCTTTCTCGGGCCCGAATGGGATGACGAGCTGACGGATGCCTATGTCGGCGGCATGAGTGCCAACCTGCTCGGCCGGCCAGGCATCGGTACGATGTTCCGCGTGGGCGTATATGATGACCGCTCACTGCGGGAACTGGTCGAGCACTTTGTCACGCAGGAGCTGGTGGATGCCGTCGCGCGCGAAAGTGCCAAGGGCCGCATCCTGCTGGCCGCGACAACCAATCTCGACAGCGAAGAGCCTGTCATTTGGGATTTGGGCGCCATAGCGCAGCAAGGCGGCGAGAAGGCACGGGAGCTGTTCATCAATGTCCTCGTCGCTTCGTCCAGCGTGCCGGGGGTCTTCCCGCCCGTCATGTTCGATGTGGATGCCGACAATGGTGCCTATCAGGAAATGCACGTGGATGGTGGCACGACCGTGCCCTTCTTCATTGCACCGCATGCAGCCTTCATCACCGACGAGAAGATCGATGACCTCAAGGACGTAAATATCTACGTCATCATCAATGGCCAGCTTGCCACGCTGCCGCATGCAACTCCGGTCAGCACCGTGCCGATCACGATGCGCGGCTTCTCAGTCGTCCTGATGTATATGGCGCGCACGGAACTGGTCCTCACGGCCTCATTCGCGCAGCAGCACGGCATGAACCTGAAATATGCCAGTATACCGGCCGCCATGCCGTTCGCCGGGTCGCTCGATTTCGAGACTGACAGCATGCGTAATGTCTTCCATTTCGCGCAGGCCTGCGCGGCGGAAGACCATCTCTGGCTCGATATCTCGGATGCGCTGGCCCGCGTGGGCGGCACGCAGAAGGGGGATGAAGCCGACGAATGCAAGTTCGGCCCGCCGGTGGAAACGCCTGAAGTGCCTGCTGCGCCGACTGGCTAGGGTCAGACGACAATCACACCTGACGCCCCGGCTTCCATGCGGCCAATGATGGCGGCGCCCGTGTGTCCATGACGTGCGAATGTATCGAGCACGTTCCGGGCAGCATCCGGTGAGCAGGAGACGAGTAGCCCGCCACTGGTCTGGGGGTCACACAGGATGTCCAGTTCAGGGGCGCTCAACGGTCCCTGAATGGTCACCGAATGCCCCACCGAGTCCCAATTGCGGCCTGAAGCGCCTGTCTTTACGCCCGCTTCGGCCAGCCGACGCGCCCCGGCGAAAACCGGCACCTGTTCAGCCTCGATCACGCCTGTCAGGCTTGCGCCCCGGCACATTTCCGACAGGTGCCCAAGCAGTCCGAAACCTGTAACATCTGTTGCAGCATGAACGCCTTCCATGCCAGCAAGGTCTGTTCCGGGCGTATTGAGGCGTGTGGTTGAGGCGATCATCTCGGCATAGTCGGCGTCCTTAATGATACCGCGCTTCAAGGCGGCGCTATAGATGCCGACGCCAAGCGGCTTGCCGAGGATCAGCACATCGCCTGCCTGCGCGCCTGAGTTCAGCAGCATCTTCTCGGGATGTACGAGGCCGAGCGCCACGAGGCCGTAGATCGGCTCTGCCGCGTCAATCGAGTGTCCGCCCGCAATCGGGGCGCCTGCAGTCTCTGCAACAGATTGGCCGCCTGCCAGGATCGCGCGGATGGTTTCGTTCGAGATCTTGCCGATCGGCATGCCCACAATGGCCAGCGAGAAGATTGGCCGGGCGCCCATGGCGAAAACGTCCGACAGGGCATTGGTTGCCGCTATCCGGCCGAATGTGTGCGGGTCGTCAACGATGGGCGTGAAGAAGTCGGTTGTGGCGACGAGAGCTGTTGTCTCGTTTACCCGGTAGACCGCCGCATCGTCGCTTGTGGCTGCATCGACGATCAGGTCGGAATTGCCCAGCGACAGTGGCATCTCGCTCAGAATGTCGGCCAGCACGTTCGGCGCGAGCTTGCAGCCGCAGCCGCCGCCATGGGCGAGCGATGTGAGGAGCGGTTCCGGTGTCTGGGTATCGGGCATGGTCTCAAGTCCTACTCTGCCCAATGGGCTTAGCGCGCGGGCCTCTGGCGAGGCAATGAAAACCTGCTAAGCGTGAACACGATGCCTTACCTTGAAACCGTCACCGACCTTGGCCCCGAATCCCTGTCGCGCTTCGATGCCATCATCGATGTGCGCTCGCCCGCCGAGTTTGCCGACGACCATTTGCCTGGGGCGATCAGCCTGCCTGTACTGTCGAATGACGAGCGCGCCGTCGTGGGCACGATCTACAAGCAGGAGAGCCCGTTTCGCGCGAACCGCATTGGCGGCGCCATCGTCGCGCGGAACATCGCCCACCACCTCGACACGGCGCTGGCAGACATGCCGCGTGGCTGGCGCCCGCTAATTTATTGCTGGCGGGGAGGCATGCGGTCCAGTGCCATGGCGACGATCCTGTCTTCGGTGGGGTGGCCGGTTGGGCTTGTGAAGGGCGGCTACAAGACCTGGCGGCGCGAGGTCGTTAGCGGGCTTGAGCTGGATGAGACGCCGCTCCCCGTTATCCTTGTGGATGGCCCAACCGGCAGCGGAAAGACCGCGATCCTGACCGAGATTTCCCAGCAGGGCGGGCAGGTGATTGATCTTGAGGGGATCGCCAATCATCGCGGCTCTGCCTTTGGCGGGTTCGGTGAAGTACCACAGCCTGCCCAACGTCTGTTCGAGACCATAATCTGGGACCAGTTACGACAGTTTGACCTCTCTCGGCCCATTTATGTCGAGGCGGAGTCGGCCCGTGTGGGCCTGCGCCGGGTTCCGCGCCGCCTGTGGCACAGCATGCTGGCGGCGCCGCGTGTAGAGATCCATGTGCCACCTGCTGCGCGCAGTGCCTTCCTTGTGTCGGCCTATGGCGATGCGGTCCGTGACAGCGAAAGCGTCGCCCAGTCTCTGGAATTGCTGAAACCGCTGCATTCGAAGGAAACCATCGCTGAATGGCAATCACTTGCCGATGCAGGCAATCACCGCCAACTGGCGGAAGTGTTGATGCTGGAACACTATGATCCACTCTATGCGCGAAGCCGCAAGCGGCGAGAGGACACGCCGGTTCAGATCGTGGAGCTGGATGCGCTGTCGCCAGCAGACATTGCCACGGCAGCCAACGCGATAATCGCGAGAGCCTAGCCGCGAGCCTGGGCGGTGCCCATTCGCGCCAGTTCGTCGGCGCGTTCGTTGCCCGGGTCGCCGTCATGGCCTTTGACCCATTTCCAGGTGATGTCATGGCGCTGGCAGGCTTCATCGAGTGCTTGCCACAGGTCCTGGTTCTTCACAGGCTGTTTCGATGCCGTTTTCCAGCCGTTGCGCTTCCAGCCCTTTATCCACTTGGTCAGGCCGTCTTTCACATAGGTGGAGTCGACGTGAAGCGTGACTTTGGATGGCTGCTTCAGCGCATTCAGCGCCTCGATGGCGGCCATCATTTCCATGCGGTTATTGGTCGTCTGCTTTTCGCCGCCGAACAATTCCTTGCGGTTATCGCCGGCAATGAGCAGGGCGCCCCAGCCGCCGGGGCCGGGATTGCCGCTGCAAGCGCCATCCGTCCAGATTTCGATCAAGTCAGTCATGACGTTTCAGGTGATGGGCTTCGCAGGAGCCGTCAAGCCTGCTTCAGAACACGCTGATGTCGACGTCGCGCAACTGCTCGTCAGGACGTACGATGGCGTAGAAAAGGAAGCCACATCCGACACCTGCGAGCGCTCCGACACTGGCGCCAGAGGCAAGCGCGCCGATAGCTGTCGGGATGCTCTCGATGAGGCCAAAGATAAAGGTCGTACCGCCGACAAGGATCGCGCCCCAGATGGCGGCCCAACGGATGTATGGCTTTCGGGCAGCGATCCGGCGGTGCGGCATACGCCCGATGGACAGGCCAAGCCCCAGCCAAGCGGCTGGCACCGTTACGAGAAACAGTACGAAATTGAGTGCAGCAAGCTGGAGGCCCGTCACGACGCCGCTCGCGAACGTGCTTTGAAAGGGCTCCATGCCGTTCATGCCAAAAAGGCCGAGCATGATCTGCACGAGTGCCAGCAATAGCCCGCCAATGATCGAGACGCCAAGACAGGCAGCAAGTGAACTGAGGAGAAGGCCAAGCTTCACACGCTTGATATGCGTGCGCAGCGAGCTGTCTGCATAGGCCGGAGATGTGGAACTTGCGAGAATGCCTGTTTCGTTTGTCATGGCGCCCCCTTTACGAAGTTCACCCGCCATAGCCGGCGGCGCTGGTCACCTTACGATGAAAGGATAAGCGTCCGGCATATTCGAGGGGATTCTTGGGCCTTACGAGGGCGCCTTCGGGCGTATCGGTCCAGTCGATGAGGCGCGTCAGGAAAAAGCGCAGGGCAGCGCCGCGCGCGAGGATTGGCAGCGCCTCACGCTCCGTAGGCTCCAGTGGACGAACGCTTTCATAACCAGCGATCAGGCTGGCGCCCTTCGAGAAATTGAACTGGAGGCCCGCCGCTTCGCCCGCCGCGCCATCCTCGAATGCCCAGGCATTGAGGCAGACGGCAAGATCATAGGCAAGGGCATCGGTGCAGGCGAAGTAGAAGTCGATGGCGCCCGAGAAATCGTCGCCGAGGAAGAAGGCATTGTCGGGGAAAAGGTCAGCGTGGATCGTTCCGCGGGGCAAAGGCAGGCTGTCGGGATCAGCCTTGGCGATGGCCGCGATATCCGTCTCTATGCGGCCGGCGAGCCCATGCAGGAGAGCATCCGCACTTGCCGCGCGGCCTTCCCAGAGCCTCGGCCAGGACGCAGGCCCCAGCGCATTCTCGCGTGTCATGTCGAAATCGGCGAGCGCGACGTGCATGCGCGCAAGCCCTTCGCCCAATCCCCGGCACTGAACGACGTTTGGCCGGCGCGGCGAGAGGCCCTCAAGGAAGGAAATGATGACCGCGTCGCGGCCTTCCAGCGTGCGCAGGGCCTTGCCATCCCTGCCCATAATGGGCTCCGGGCAGGGATAGCCCTTCGCGGCGAGATGCTGCTTCACGCCGATGAAGTAAGGCAGGTCGTCGGCCTTCACCCGTTTCTCGAAAAGGGTGAGGATGAAACGCCCCTTCGAGGTCTCAAGAAAATAGTTCGAATTCTCCACGCCTTCGGCAATTCCCTTGAAGGAAAGGGCCTTGCCGAGGTCGTATTCAGCCAGGAAGGCGGCGAGCGCCTCGTCGGAAACGTGAGTATAAACAGCCATGGAGGGCTGGCTTAAGCAGTTTTCGAGAGCATGTCACGGTGCAGTGTTTTGCCTGCGAGTAGATAATGGATTGCCGCCCAGCCGTAGAGGGAGGCGAAGATCACGATGGTCCATTGCAGGCCGCGTGCGTTTGCACTGGTGCAGGCGGCGGCTTGTTCCACGCTGAGGTCCGAGACGATCTTGCACGCCTCAATCGACAGGCCGAGATCGGCGTTTGATAGCATCATGGATTTGAGCACCGACGAGAGCACACCAGCGAGCGTCGGGCCGAGGCCGATACCGATCAGGTTTACGGCGAATAGCGTGATCGCCACGGCCGTAGCGCGCGTGCGGCTGTCCACGACGCCCGCGGAGACGGCATACATCGGGCCGAGGTAGAAGTAATGCAGCATGGCCGCGAGCATGAGCGGCGGGATCATCATGGCAACCGTTGGGCTGAGATAGCCCATCCAGTAGAGCGGAACGGACAGGCCCATGCCCAGTGCCGGCATCCAGGATAGCGCTGTCGGATATCGCTTCGACAGCTTGTCGGCGAGGAAGCCGGACAGGAAGACACCGATAGCCGCCATGAGCCCAAGAACCAGTGAGAAGATCAACGCTGCTTCAGTCAGTGTCAGGTGGTGAGTGCGCAAAAGGAACGAGGTGGAGAACGCGGCGATGCCATACCCGGCGAAAGAGGCAATCGCCGCACCGGTGACAACGTGCACATAGGTGGGTTTGCGCATCAGGCCCCTGAACGCAACGATAAAGCCGTCCGGCGCACTTTTGCTGTTTGCGTTTGGCGGATCGCTGTAGCCGCGTGGCGGCTCCTTGACTGTCAGGCCAATGATAATTGCGAAGATCACGCCCGGAAGGCCAACCGCAACAAAGGCAATTCTCCATCCCTCGACATTTTCCCAGGCAATCAGGTTCTGGGCCCAGGTCCAACCCCAGTCGCCGAGCAAGGCATGGACATTATGGCCCGTGATATAGTCGTTGATCGGTCCGGCGGAGAGGCCGGCTAGCATACCGCCCAGCGGGACACCGAGCGCATAGATCGACGCGGCGGTCGCACGGCTCGTCGGCTTGAAATAGTCTGCAATCACCGACTGGGCCGGCGGCGTACAGCCTGCCTCACCAACACCCACGAGAAGGCGGAAAATGAACAGCGTCAGGAAGCTCGTCGCAAAGCCGCAAAGCACGGTCATCAGGCTCCACATCGTCAGCGAGACGAGAATGATCAACATACGGCTCTTGCGTTCCGCGATGCGCGCGATCGGGATTCCCAGCGTTGTGTAGAACATGGCGAAAGCCAGTCCGCCGAGCAGCCCCATGTGCCAGTCTTCCAGCCTGAGGCTCGTCTTGATCGGCTCTGTCAGGATCGCGAAGATTGATCGGTCGATGAAGTTGAAGATGTACACGACCAGCAGCGACGACAGCACATAGGCGCGGTACATCGGCGTGCGATACCCTGTTTCATGGCCCGGGCGGGCTGTGGCGGCGTCGGTCATTGGCGTCTCCAGTCAGTCAGTGCAGGTCAGTTGGTTTTTGGCGCGTGGCATCCGGTTCAATGGGCGTCCGGATTGTAACGGTCGCGGAGGTAAGTCCGGCTGGACATGTAGTAGCAGCCTGCCGCGATGACGAAGACAAGCACGGTCGCCGCCATGGATTGACGAAGACCATTCCCGTAGGCGGCACAAAGTGCTGGCCCGGCCTCACCGAGTTCGAGAACTTTCGCGCCGCACATCTTGGGATCAAACGTCGCTGCCAGGTCGCCGTAGCCGGATAGGCCAATCTCGCGGGCCATGAAGAAGTCACTCATGGCGCCAACAAAGAGCGGGCCGATGCCGTTGCCGATCAGGCTGATGATGAGGAGCAGGACGGCAATGGTCGTGGCGCGCGAACGCGGGCTGACAATGCCGGTACCAACTGAATATTGCGCGCCGAGATAGGCATAGTGGCCAATCGCAGCGACGGCCCAGAGCGCAAAGGCCATGGATAGCGAGGGGCTGAAGAAGGCGGCGATATAGGCCGGTACGGCGATGAGCAGGCCAACGGCCGGCAGCCAGGCCACCACGGCTGGATAACGCCCGCTGAGTTTCTCGGAGAGGAGGCCGCCGATAAATGTGCCAAATGCCGCGAATGCGGCCAGAGGGGCGCCATACATGATGGCCGCTTCACGAACGCCAATGCCGTGCACGCGCTGAAGGAAGGGCGCCTGGAAGCTGATTAGACCATAGCCGACAAACGCGACCAGAGCTGCGCCTAACGCGAGCCACCAGAAGGTCGGCTTCACACCGAATTCCTGAAACGCCTCAAAGAAGGGTGCCTTGCGCAACGGGTCTGCATCCGGTGGATCGGAATAGCCGCGTGGCGGTTCCTTGATGGTCAGCCATAGGATGAGGGCAATGATCGCGCCGGGTGCGCCGATTACGACAAAGGCAATTCGCCAGCCTTCGACCGTGGTCCAGTCCATGCCCGAGAACAGGAAGCCGAGACCGATGGAATTGATCCAGGCGCCAAAGTCCGCGCCCTTGATCGAGGCAATCGTGCCGCCGAACAGCTGCGCCAGGACGCCGCCGAGAGTCACGCCCATCGAGTAGATGCCGATGGCATTGGCGCGGCTTTTGGGCGGATAATAATCGGTGATGATCGAGTTGGCGGGCGGTGTGCAGCCTGCTTCGCCAACTGCCACGCCGACGCGGAACAGAAGCAGCCAAAGAAAGCCGGTCGCCATGCCGCAGAGCGCCGTCATGATCGACCAGACGATTACGCAGACAGCAATCACCATGACGCGGTTGCTGCGGTCGGCCCACATCGCAATAGGAATACCCATCAAAGCGTAGAAAAGGGCGAATGGCGGACCGGAGAGCAGCCCCCACTGCGTATCATTCAGGCTGAATGTGTTGATGATTGGCTGAGCGACAACGGAAATGAGCGTTCGGTCGATGAAGTTCAGCGTGTAGATCAGCATTAGCGCGATCAGGACATATGAACGGTAACCCTTTGTACCAAAGCCGGTTACCTGTCCGTTCGACGCGGTTGTGTCGCTCATGCGCTGTCAGCCTCCCTGTAATGATTCCCGCGCATCTGACGGCGCGTGTATTTTTTCTCACGGTAACGGCCTGCCGGTCATCTGCAAGCATTATCGCGGCGTCAGTCTCAGATCAGGCCTGACGAGCGGAAGCTGGTCACGCCGCCGGTTCCTGCGATGAGGTGGTCGTGAACCGTAATGTCGAAGGGGTCGAGCACGTCGATGATTTCACGTGTCATGTCGATATCCGCCCGCGACGGCGTCGTATCACCGGAGGGATGGTTGTGGACCAAGATGAGGCTTGAAGCCTGCAGTTCGAGGGCGCGGCGGGCGATCTCACGGGGGTAGACGGGTGCATGGTCGACCGTTCCGTGACCCATCACTTCATCGGCGATCAGCTGGTTCTTGCGGTCAAGGAAGAGCACGCGGAACTGTTCGCGTTTCTCGTGCTGGAGTTCGGTTCGGACATAGTCGATCAGCGCGCTCCAGGACGAAATCGCCGGGCGCTTGCTTATCTCCTCGCGGGAGGCGCGTGATTGGAGGTCGGCAATAGCCTTGATGTAGGCGGCAACGGTCTCGCCGATGCCATCCACTTTCACCAGATCAGGGCCCGGTGCGGCGAGAATGCCCGAGAGGCTGCCGAAACGGGCCATCAGGGCCTTGGCGATGGGTTTGACGTCACGGCGGGGAATGAAAGCCATGAGGATGACCTCAAGCACTTCATAGTCTTCAAGGGCCCCGGCGCCGCGCTTCAGCAGCTTGCCGCGCAAACGCTCGCGATGACCCTGCCAGTGCGGCTTTGCGTCAGGCTGGCCGTCTGTGCCCCCCGGCATGGCCTATGGCTTGACGGTATGGGGCGTATCGAAGCCCTTTGGCGACTTGGTGAATATTTCGACGCCGGTTTCGGTGACACCGACCGAGTGTTCGAACTGGGCCGACAGCTGGCGGTCGCGGGTCACGGCGGTCCAGCCATCCGGCAGGATCGCAGCGTCCTTGCGACCAATGTTCAGCATTGGCTCGATGGTGAAGAACATGCCGGGGCGCAGCTCAGGGCCCGTGCCATAGTCGGATGAGTGGACGACGTTCGGCTCGTCATGAAAAAGGCGGCCGACGCCATGGCCACAAAAGTCTTCAACGACTGAGAGGCGGTTGAGGCGGGCAATCTCGGAAATCGCGCCGCCAATGTCGCCGAAGCGGGCGCCGGGCTTCACGGCATTGATGCCGGCCATCATGGCTTCATAGGTGACGTCCATCAGGCGCTCGGCCTTCCGCTTCACTTCGCCCACGCCATACATGCGCGAATGGTCGCCATGCCAGCCATCAAGGATGCAGGTCACATCGATATTGGCGATATCGCCTTCCTTGAGGGGCTTGGGGCCCGGAATGCCATGGCAGATCACGTGATTAAGCGAAATGCAGGACGCGTGGCGATAGCCGCGATAACCGATTGTGGCGGACTGGGCGCCATGATCTAACACAAAGTCGCGGACCAGATCGTCCAGATGCTGTGTTGTCACGCCCGGCTTCACTTCGCCCACAAGCATGTCGAGGCATTCCGCCACCAATCGCCCGGCCTTGCGCATGCCTTCAAAGCCTTCCGCATCATGGATGCGTATTTCGCCAGTGCGCATGGGAAGTAGGGCGGTTGAATCGTTCATGAAAGGAGCTTTCCGGTCTATGCGCCGCAATGTGGCAGTGATTGGCGGAAATTTCTACCCCGCGCCCTGTGAAATCAGGCTTCCAGACTGGCATCCAGGCTGATGTCGATGGCGCCGAGTGCGACAGATACCGGGCAGGATTCCTTGGCCTTGGTCGCGATTGACTTGAAATCAGCCTCGCTGGCGCCGGGAACCTTGCCAACGAGCGTGATGGCGCTGCTGATGATCTTGAAGCCACCGCCGTCTTTCGGTTCCACAGTTACGACAGACTTGGCGTCAAGCTTGTCGGCAGGCGTGCAGTTATCGGCAAGCATGGCCGAGAGTTGCATGGCGAAGCAGCCTGCATGAGCGGCGGCAAGCAATTCTTCCGGATTGGTGCCGGACTTGCCGCTCTCGTCCTCGAAGCGGGCCTTGAACGAATAGCCATGGTTCTGCAGCGCGCCGCTTTGTGTATCGATGGTTCCGGTGCCGTCCTTGAGGGCGCCTTTCCAGATGGCTGTTGCATGACGTTTCATGAGTAGCTCCTTGTTTTACGATTTCAGGGTTCAATGAAGGGAATGCGCCGCGTGGGACGATGTTCCGGCGGTGTCCTCAGCCTCGATGCTTGCCCTTGGGTTCCTTGTTGCTTTGGCGAGGATGGGAGCTATCCTTCCGCAAAATCAAACAGGGAGCCCACAGCCATGAGACAACCTGCTCACTATCTGAGAGGCCTTGCGGCCAGTTTGCTCCTTGCGGGCGCAGCAGCCTGCGCTGCCGCGCCACACGAAGCTGTACCAGCTCCATCATCTCTGGCACCAGCTGCAGAGGCCGCAGGCGCACCAGCGCCTGCGGACAAGACGTTTGATGCGCTTGAAGCTTCGGCATCCGGTAAGGGGTTCACGCAGGAGGGGCTGGCTGCCCTGGACACGGCCATGGCGGCGGCTGTGGATGAGGGCGCGGTCAAAGGTATCTCGACCCTGCTCGTGAAGGATGGGCATGTGGTCCACTATTATGAGCACGGAATTATGCGCGCCGCCGATCAGGCGCCTATAAAGGAAGACACGATCTTCCGTATCTATTCCATGTCCAAGCCGATCACGGGCGTCGCCCTGATGACGCTGTATGAGCAGGGCGCGTTCAGCCTGGATGATCCGATCACGAAATTCGTACCGGAGTTTGCCGATCTCAAAGTGCTGAAAGGCGTGGACGCCGACGGCGACATGATCCTGGAAGACATGGATCATGTGCCGACCATGCGGGAGCTGATGAGTCATACGGCCGGTTTCGGGTATGGTCTCGGTGGCGACGATCCGGTCAACAAGGCGTTCCGCGACCAGGGCGTGCTGGCCTCGCCGGATCTCGACACATACATCTCCAAAGTTGCAGGCATTCCGCTGATGTTCCAGCCGGGCACGAACTGGTCCTACAGCACAGCCGTCGATATCCAGGGCTACATCGTCCAGAAGATTTCCGGTAAGCCGTTCGGTGAATATCTGCAGGACACGATCTTCACTCCGCTTGGTATGACGGATACGGCGTTTTTCGTGCCGGAGGACAAGCGCGGCAGGTTTTCGGACGTCTTCACACACAATCCTGAAAACGGCGATCTGGTGCCACTGGATGATCCGGGTTTTGCCTATCGCGAAGGCGCGTTTGGCATGGAGGCGGGGGGGCATGGACTCGTCTCCACGCTCGCTGATTATGCCCGTTTCTGCCAGATGTTGGTGGATGGCGGCGAACTCAACGGCACCCGCATTTTGAAACCTGAGACAGTCACGTTGATGCGCACCAATGTACTGCCGGAGACCTTCCACCTCTTCTCCGACGGCAACAGCGTCAACCCAGAACGCGCTGGTCACGGCTTCGGACTGGACTTTGGGGTTCTGGTGGATCCGGCCCCTACGGGCACTTTGATGCCCACCGGAACTTATTACTGGGGCGGCGCTGCGGGCACGTGGTTCTGGATCGACCCGGTCAATGACCTGTTCTTCATTGGCATGGTCCAGGTGTTTCCGGCAGGCAGCATGGACAATGCGTTCCGCAAGGAGTCCGGTGATCTCGTCTATGAGGCCCTTGCCAAGTGAGCGAAACCCCACCCACAGCAGCTGTGCTTTTGATTGGCGACGAGCTTCTCTCGGGTCGAACCCGTGACATCAATTTGCAGCAGATCGCCACGTATCTCGGGCCGCTCGGCATACCTGTCGTTGAGTCGCGGACTGTTTCCGATGTGCAGGCGAGCATCATCAAGGCGGTGAACGATCTGCGCGCGGAATACACCTATGTCTTCACGACCGGAGGCATTGGTCCGACGCATGATGACATAACGGCGGACGCTATCGCGGCGGCCTTCGGTGTCGGTATTGGCGAACATCCGGAAGTGATCGCCATGCTTGCCGAGCGCTATGCCGAGATGAAGACAGAGTTCACCCCGGCCCGGCGGCGGATGGCGCGTGTACCGCATGGGGCAAGCCTCGTGGCCAATCCGGTATCAGGCGCACCGGGCTTCCAGATGGAAAATGTGTTCACTCTGGCCGGTGTGCCCCAGGTGGCGCGGGCCATGCTGGAAGATATCGGGCCGCGCCTTCGCACAGGCGCAGTTGTCCACAAGGTGACCATTCGCGGCGTCGGTCTGCGGGAAGGCGACATTGCCGAGCCGCTGGGCGCGTTGGCAGTCGAAATGCCGAACGTTTCCTATGGCTCCTATCCATGGTTCCGTTCTGTGGGCGACAATGGCGTTCATCTCGTGGCCAGCACGATCCATCCCGAACTGATCGATACGATCATTGAGAGACTTGAGACGATCATTGCCGCCACGGGCGTCACGCCGGAGCGCTTGACGGAGGAGGCCGGATGATTGCCGTTCTGAAGCGAACGCCGGTTATCTGGGGCTTGTTCATTGCGCAGCTCCTGATCTTTCCCTGCTTTGCGCTATTGAGTGATGCGGTTGGCGGTCGCTATCTCGATACGATCACCACGGGCGAGGGCTGCCGCGCGCTGATTGCGGGAATGACCGAAGCCCAGCGCAGTGCGCATTTCTGGATCACTGTGCTGCTCGATACGGCCTACCCGCTAGCCTATGGCGGGTTCTTTGCGGCCATGGCGCTGCGCTTCTTTGGGCGGTTCGGACCACTTGCTGCCTTGCCGGCGCTTGCGACCATCATTGTCGACCTGACCGAGAACACGGTCCAGGCGCTGGCCCTCTCCGGCGCGGCGGACGCGCTTGACGCAAAGTCATGGTTGACGCCTCTCAAGTTCGGGCTGTTTTTCCTCGCTGCGGCGATCGCCCTCATCGCCTTGGTCATTGCCGTGGCTCATCTTTTCCGCCAACGGAAAGCCTGACCCGACCGGACTGGCCCACCGCCAAAACATATCAGAAGGAGACGGCATCATGGCCGAGAACATTATCCAGGTTGAGCGCGACGACGCAGTTGCCATTGTCACGCTGAACCGGCCGGATGCGCTGAACGCGCTCAGCCGCGCGCTGCGCACGGAGATTTCCCGTGTCTTCATGGAGCTGAAGGGCGATCCCGATATCCGCGCTGTCGTCCTTACGGGCGCGGGCCGCGCTTTCACAGCGGGCGTGGACCTTAAAGAGGCGGGCGAAACCGGCTTTGCGCTCGGCGCTGACGGTGGTTCGATCGATATTGCCAAGGCCATTGGCGAATATCCGTGGCCCGTGATCGGCGCGATCAACGGCTTTGCAATTACGGGCGGTTTCGAACTGGCACTCATGTGCGATGTGCTTCTCGCCTCCGAGAATGCGAAGTTCGCTGATACGCATGCCCGCGTCGGCATTATGCCGGGCTGGGGCCTGTCGCAAAAGCTTTCACGCCTGATCGGCACGAGCCGGGCCAAGGAATTGTCCTTCACCGGCAATTTCCTCGATGCCGAGACGGCCGAGCGCTGGGGCCTCGTCAACCGAGTCTACAAGGCCGAAGACCTGATGCCTGCCGCGCGCAAGATGGCACATGAGATGACGAGCTGTGATCCGGTACTGCTGCGCGGATACAAGAAGATGATTGATGACGGCTTCGGCATGCCGTTCGGTGAGGCCCTTAAGGAAGAAGTTCGTCGCTCGGCCGCCCACGCAGCCAGCGTCACAGCCGAAAGTGTCGAGGCGGCCCGCAAGAAGGTCACCGAGCGCGGGCGTGGCCTGAACTAGAAGACTGAGGAAACAACTATGAGAGACGTCGTAATCTGTGAGCCCGTTCGCACGGCTGTGGGTGGCTTTGGCGGGGCCTACAAGACCGTTCATGCCCATGAGCTGGCGAGCCATGTCATCCGTGAACTCATGGCGCGGACCAGCGTGCCGGCCGAGGCGGTCGAGGACTGTCTGTTCGCGCAATGCTATCCAACCATGGAAGCGCCGGCCTTCGGGCGGATGGTGGCACTGGATGCCGGGCTTACGACGACGACCGGCGGCTACCAGATCGACCGGCGCTGCGGGTCTGGCCTTCAGGCGGTGATCAACGCAGTGATGCAGGTGGCGACCGGGGCGAACGACCTCGTCCTCGCGGGCGGAGCGGAGAGCATGTCGAATGCGCCGTTCTTCTCGATCGACATGCGCTGGGACATCAAGGGCGATGGCCTGATGTTGCATGACGGCCTGTCGCGCGGGCGCTATACGGCGGGGGGCAAGTTCCACCCGGTGCCGGGCGGCATGATCGAGACGGCGGAAAACCTGCGCCGCGATTACCAGATCACCCGCGAAGCGCAGGATGAATTCGCGCTCGCCTCGCACCAGAAAGCGGCAGCGGCCCAAAAGGCGGGCAAGTTTGCCGACGAGATCGTGCCGTTCACCGTGAAAGGCCGCAAGGGCGACACGGTTGTCGCCGAGGACGAGCACATCCGCCCGGACTCGACCTTGGAAAAGCTGTCGTCGCTACGCGCGATCCGCGGCAAGGCGGATCCAGACGCGACCGTTACGGCGGGCAATGCATCTGGCCAGAATGATGGTGCGGCGGCCTGCATTGTCTGCACGCGAGAGGCGGCGGAGAAATACGGGCTGAAGCCGCTGGGACGGCTGGTGTCCTGGTCTGTGGCCGGTGTTGGTCCGGAAGTGATGGGCATCGGGCCTGTGCCGTCGACGCAAAAGGCGCTGAAGCAGGCCGGTATCGAGCTCAAGGATCTCGACGTGATCGAACTTAACGAGGCTTTTGCCTCGCAGGTCCTGGCCTGTACTAAGGCGCTGGGCTTCACGGATGGCGATATGGAGCGGCTGAATCCCAATGGATCGGGCATTTCTCTGGGCCACCCGGTGGGGGCAACGGGCGTGAGAATTCTAACGACCCTGCTGCGCGAGATGGATCGGCAGGAAGCGCGTTACGGTCTGGAAACCATGTGTATCGGTGGTGGGCAGGGCCTCGCGGCCGTGTTCGAACGGGTTTCCTGACAGTTTCAGGCCGGGCTGGCGCTTGCCAAGCCCGGCGGCGGAGAATACTCACAAACTGCACGCGGGCGTGGCGAAATTGGTATACGCAAGGGACTTAAAATCCCTCGGCCGCAAGGCCTTGCCGGTTCAAGCCCGGCCGCCCGCACCACGCATTATGGCCTGTGGGCACTGTATCAAAAATATCACATTCTGTGGAATCTGAGGGCTTTTCCCCCTAAACGGGCCGAATTCACGTTCGATGTCCCCATGCAAACTGGGAATGACACCTATATAGCCCCTCACGGAACCAATCGGGTCCGGAAGACATATCTACAGAGCGGATCGGGATAATCTGACTCGAAGGACAAACATGATGCTACGCTCACTTATCGTCTCTACCAGTTTCGCCTTGATGGCGCTCTCTGCGCAAGCCAGCCCTGAGGCTGAAGCCTTGATCGCGGGCACAGCCACCGAGATTTCAAACGCAGAAGCGAGTGAAAGCACAATCAAGCAAGCAGTGGACATTGATGCCATCGCCAACTTCACGCTTGGCAAATATTCGCGCCAGGTCAGTGATGCCGACAAGACGCGGTTCAAAAGCGCATTCGAGAAATTCCTCGTCGGTACGTTCCAGGACCAGAAAAACAAGCTGAAGAACGCCAAAGTCGAAGTCCTCGGTTCGGTTGATCGCAACGACAAGGATTCCGTCGTCGAGACACGTGTTACGCAAGAGGGTGAAGATCCGCAGACCGTGCGCTGGCGTGTGATCGAGCGCAATGGCGAATGGCGTGTCGTTGACGTTGAAGTGCTTGGCCTGTGGCTCGCCATCGAACAACGCGCCCAGATTGCGGCCATTCTCGACAAGCCACGCGCCACGATTGATGATGCGATTGCTGCTCTGGATTCCTGAGCCGAACCGCTTCAAAGACATTAAACAACACGAGGGCGTCAGCGCAGCTGGCGCCCTTATCTTATTGTGATGCAGCGTTGATTGGGGCAGTTTCCCCGCAACATTATCAGGGGACCCATTCGACAATGTCTTTGAACTTTAAGAGCCAACTCCAGAATCTGGATGGAATTTACGCCGCCTTGTTTTCCGCAGCCGAGATCATCTATGCCGAACTCAAGAAGGGCGCCGGCCTGAAGTTTGCCACATCGAGCAACGAGTCCGGCGATGACCAGATCGAACTGGATGTGATTGCTGACGAAGCGTTCTTCGATGCGCTCAAAACCGATGGAAATGTCAGATATGTCGTCTCCGAAGAGCGTCCGGGCCTGAACAAGGTTTCGGATGGACGCTACAGCGTGGCGCTCGATCCGCTGGACGGCTCCAAATCCGCGCTGGTCGGCATTCCGTCAGGCGCCATTTTCGGCGTTTTCGAAAATGCTGAAGTTGCGAAGGACTTCAACGGCAAGAATATCGTGAGTGGGGGCTTCTTCGTTTTCGGCATGAACCTCGAGGCCTATTTCGCGGACGGCGACAAGGTCTACAAGGGTATCTTCAATCAGGACACTTCCGAGTGGAAAGTTCTGCCTATAGAGGGCGGCCTGCCGACAGCAGACGTCCTGGCAATCAATGGCCAGAACCAGATGGTTTGGGACGGTTGGCTCCAGGCGCATTATGCGGACCTGCTCAGCACGCATAATGGCACTGCGAAGCCTCACAATATGCGCTGGTACGCCTCCATGGTTTCAGACATGAAGCGCATGGTCCTGCAAGGCGGCCTTTTTGTTTATCCGCGCGCCAATATCAAGGGCTATGAAGAGGGCAAGCTTCGCCTCGTCTATGAGGCAATTCCGATGTCTTTCCTTATCGCCGCGATGGGCGGGTCTTCGACCGATGGCGACCAGTCCCTGCTCGATGTTCCGGTCGAAACGCTTCATCAGAAGACGCCGGTCTTTATCGGGGAGAAGAGCAAGATTGACCGGGTCGAAGCGGCTAAAAGAAACCACGCTTAAACTATTGTGACACCGCCGGGCCTAGGCGATCAGCCAGTCCGGGCGAACATAGGGCTCGCCAAGGTCGTGGGCGACGGCCTGGTGAGCGATCTTGCCGGCGTCGACGGTGAGGCCGTGCGCAAGGTGCGGGTTTTCGTTTATGGCCGCGCGGGCGCCTTTGTTGGCAATCTGAAGCACGAAGGGCAGCGTCGCATTGTTCAGCGCATAGGTGGACGTGCGCGGCACGGCGCCAGGCATGTTGGCGACGCAATAGTGCAGGATGCCATCAACGTCATAGATCGGGTCTTCGTGGGTGGTTGCGTGGCTGGTTTCGAAACAGCCGCCCTGGTCAATCGCGATGTCGACCAGCACAGCGCCGGGCTTCATAGTTTTCAGCTGTTCGCGACTGATAAGCTTGGGGGCTGACGCACCAGGGATCAGGACCGCACCGATGACGAGATCGGCTTCCTTGATGGCTTCGGCCAATGAGTGTGCCGTGGAATACATGGTCTTGAGGCTGCCGCGGAACTGTTCGTCCAGTTCGGCGAGGCGGTTATTGTTGCGGTCAAATATGGTGACGTCCGCGCGCATGCCGACAGCGATTTCAGCTGCATGGGTGCCAGAGACGCCGCCGCCAATGATGACGACTTTCGACGGCATGACGCCGGGCACGCCCCCGAGCAGGATGCCTCGTCCGCGTTTGGTGCGCATCAGCGCCCATGCGGCGACCTGAAGCGACATGCGGCCTGCAACCTGGCTCATCGGGCGCAGCAACGGCAGACCGCCATCATCGTCGGTGACGGTCTCATAGGCAATGGCGAGGCAGCCGGAGTCCATAAGGCCTTTGGCCTGCACGGGGTCTGGCGCCAGGTGGAGATAGGTGAAGAGCGTGTGGTCCGATGTGAGACGCGCCGTTTCCTCAGGCTGGGGCTCCTTGACCTTCACGATCAGCTCGCTGTCGGCAAAGACGGCGGCGGCGTCCGGCAGGATGGTTGCGCCGACCATGGTGTACGCTTCGTTTGCGAATCCTGAGCCGAGCCCGGCGCCCGACTGAACATTCACATGATGACCCGCGCGAACAAGCTCGCTGACACTTTCAGGTGTCAGGCCGACACGGGATTCCTGTTTCTTGATCTCCGTTGGGGCGCCAATGCGCATAATGGTTCTCCTTGGGGCAGGATATGCCTATATACCCGCGTCTTGTGGAATCCTAGTCTGCCTCATGCAGCTTCGTCGATGATCTCTTCGACATCGACTTTTTCTTCTACATGCGAGCTGTCGCCAATCGCGAAGCGTTCGGCCTCTTCTTCCATCCATTCCCGTACTTCCGGTTCCGGAACGTCGAGCGTGAGCAGGATGTCGGCGACCATCTCGATTCCCTTGGGCTGGCCGCCTGCAAGGTGGGCACGTACGCCGATATCGAGATAGCGTTCAAGGTCGAGCCGGGAGTCGACGGCAACGAAGCGCTGCAGGTCGGGGAAGCGACGGGTGATCGTGGGCGTCACCTCACGCGATACCTCGTAGCGGGCAAAGCCGAGCACAACCGCGCGGGCATTGCTGCCGCCGACGGCCTCGACGAGCTTCATGTTGCTCGCATCGCCAAAGGAGACCTTGTAGCCATCGGCAACGGCGGCGAGGAAGCGATCCGGATCGCCTTCAAGCGCGATGTAAGGGATGTGGTGATCGACCAGCGCGTCGATTGCGAGACGGCCAGCGGACGACATGCCGATGACGATGACCGGTCGGTCTGAGATGGACGTGGCGGAGGGCGCAGTCTCGATGGCGGTCTTGCTGCGCTCAGCCAGTTTGCGCGAGAGGCGCACGCCGAGGGCAGCCCATGTCGGCGCGAGCGCCAGAGAGAGGGCGACGGCGGCAACGATACTACTCATCAGGCCGGAGGACAGGCCGGCGACAATGGCGCCCAGCGACAGAACAACGAGGGTGAATTCCGAGCCCTGCGCGAGCAGGAAAGCCATCTGGGTGGCGCCCGGTATGCTCCACTTGTTCAGGCGTGCCGCGACATAGCCGAGGGCGGTTTTCATGACGAGGATGCCCGCTGCGCTCAGCAGGACAAGCGGCAGGTGGGACAGGAGGGCTGGCACGTCGATCGAAAGGCCGACGCTGATGAAGAAGAAGGAGAGGAGCAGGCCGCGGAACGGTCCCATCTCGGTCTGCACCTGGTGGCGGAAGGGAGTGCCCGAGACCGCAAGGCCTGCCAGGAAGGCGCCAAGCGTCAGCGACAGCCCGATAATGGCCGTGGCGCAGGCTGCTGCGAGCACGAGGAGCAAGGTGAAGGCTGTGAACGCCTCGGCATTGCGGGTGGCGACAAGGGTACGGAAGACCGGGTTGATCAGGTATTTGCCAGCTAGCAGCGCAGCGCAGAAGGCGATGACCGTCTGCACGACCGATAGGCCGAGCGCGGCATAGAGGGGCACGCTGACGCCGCCGAGCAGGTAGTCGGACACGAGGCCAGCGAGGCCCTGCGCGCCGACCTCTGAATCGCCGAGCGAACTGGCGAAGATCATCAGGAAGATGGCGACAATGTCCTGGAAGATCAGGACGTGGGTCGCGGAACGGCCGATGGGGCAGGAGTTCTGCTCGCGCTCGGTAAGGATACGGGCGACGACGGCCGTGGATGAGAGGCCGAGACTGAGGCCGACGGCGAGCGCGATGGCCCAGTCCACGCCGATCATTGCCAAGGTGGCGGCGGCGATCAGGCCGGTAAAGAAGAGGTGCATCGGCGCGAGGCGCAGGAGGTCGCGTCGGCTTTCATTCAACTCGCGCAGGGAGACGTGCATTCCGATGTCGAACAGGAGGAATACGACGCCCAGCTCTGCCATGAGGTGGGTGGCGCTACTTTCCTGGATCAGCCCCAGGACGCTGGGCCCGATCAGGATGCCGGCAATCAGGTATCCCACGATCGGGCTGAGCCTGAGGGCTTTTGATGCCAAGGCAGCAGCCGCGCCAAAGCCGAGAAGTGTGATTGCGGGAACCAATGCCTCGACTGGGGTCAGTTCTGCGGCCATGCGTCGTTAACGTTTCCTGTTAATGGGGAAGCCCCGCGGGCCTTCCCAGAACCTAGTGCCTCCGAAGCAGAATTACAAAGGCCGCCAAGTCCATTTCGGACTGGCGGCCTTCACCTTGCTGCGTGCGGGGAGGGCAATCAACTCCACACACAGTACAGGAGGAAGATATTCCCTTGCCTTAGAGGCTCTTCGAGAGTGTCAGCACGAAGCGGTCATCTGAGATGTCGACATCATCGACATCAGTGCCCCAGTAGCGCAGGTCGACGTCGATACCGACCGGTGTGCTGTACGTGCCGCCGAGCGACCAGTTGGTATAGTCGCCGCCACCGTCGAAGCTGTAATTACCAACGCTGGCGTCGATCGACAGAGCGTCTGTCAGGCCATAGCCAGCAGTTGCGTTCAGGTAGACGTTCTGGTTGTCCGGGTCCCAATAGGCTTCGCCACCGATGGCGAGACCGCTGGCGAATTCATAGCCAAGGGCACCCTTGATTTCCACGAAGTCGAGATCGGATTCATCTGCATCCGGGTAGGCGTAGTAGATCACGCCGACATCCCAGCTCATGCCGTTCTCGAATGCACCGGCGAAGCCGCCGTAGAAGTCAGCTTCGATATTGGTGTCGGAATCGTCACCGAAGTCGACATTCGATGCCCATGTGCCAGCGTAGAAGCTGCCATTGGCATAGTCGAAGCCGCCCTGGATGGCCGGATCTTCGTTGGACTGGGAGACGCCGCGCCAGACATAGTCTGACGTCATGGCTACGTTTCCTGACCATTCACCTTCCGCCATGGCGGTGCCCGCCGTGGCCAGAAGAGCAACAAGGGCGACCCCCGCCCGTGATACCTTGGTTTTCATTGTTACTACCCCGTTTTCAAACCACTCCTTATTTGGAGCGCGAGACCGAGGATTGCGCGCGATTCCGCCCGTTTCGAACCAAATTCTCTATCAGGGATAGCCTGACTTCCGAACGCTGAACTTTTGTGCATCTGCTAATTGAGGATGCCCAAGTATCAGGCGTTTGTCAGATGCTCACCGGGCGGACAATGGTGCGTATCCGAGGTGCATTCCGGCATCCACGAGCAGGGTTTCGCCGGTGACGTGGCGTGAAGCATCTGTCAGGAAAAACACGGCTGAATCGGCAATGTCGTCTGGTCCGCTGGCGACATGCAGCGGCGTTGACGCAGCGACACCAGCTTCCATTTTCGTATACTGATCAGCGCTCATTTCGTCCTTGAACCAACGGGTGCCGATAAAGCCCGGGCACACGGCGTTGACACGGATCGCAGGGGCCAATGCCCGCGCGAGGGAAAGCGTCATCGTGTTCAGCGCGCCCTTGGTGGCGGCATAGGCGACCGACGACCCAATTCCTGTAACGCCTGCAATGGATGAGACATTCAGAACAGCTGCCGCGCGTCCGGATTGTGAATAGGTTGCCGCCAGCAGGTCGCGGCAGGCCTGCATCATCAGGAATGGCCCGACGACATTGACGGCATACGTATCGAGGAAGTCTTCCTTGCTCAGCGCGTTGAGGTCCGAATGATCCCGGGCATGGCGCGTGATACCGGCATTGTTGACCAGTATGTCGAGACGGCCATGGGCGCCAGCGGCCTCTGCGAGCTTCTTGCAACCTTCTTCGGTGGAAACATCTGCCTGTACGAGCCGCGCCTGCGAGCCCAGTGCCTGGCAGTCTGCGACCGTGGCCTCGCCATCGGCGACGGATCGGCTGCAATTAATGATCACTTCTGCACCGCGCTCGGCAAGCTTCAGCGCAATGGAGCGGCCGAGCCCTGTTGCCGAGCCCGTAACGACTGCTGTGCGTCCAGAAAGATCACGAAGTTCTGCCATGTCAGCTCCACCCTTGGTTTGCGTTTCGTTGCGTGACCTGAAGAGGGCTGACGCCGCGGAAAGTCAAGTTACGCGACAAATCGAATTCGTGACAAAGCTGTCAACGAACCGGAAACTGTTGCAAATTATACAGGATCATCAAGTTGGAGGCTTGGTGCATGGATCAGGGGTTCGAGGGACTGCTCGCTCAGATCACTGGCGTTATGAAACTGTCTGAGGAAGACGCGCACCGCATTTCAACTGAGCTTTACCGAGGCGGCGTCAAGTCGCTGACCGACGGAGCCGCCCTGTTCGATATTAATGCCCGTCTCGCCGGAAGCGACACGACATGGGACCGGCTCTTTGTCAGCGCCGTGCGCGACTATGTTCTTCTCCATAGTGATCCCCGCAACTGGGTCACGGAAGATGAAGCTGACTGGCTGATTGAGCAGATTGACCGACAGGGGGCTTGCCCGATTGCATCCGAAGTCGACCTACTGTTGCAGATCATGCGCTATGCCGAAGGCGTACCGGACCGGTTGGGGTATTATACGCTGAAAGTGGCCTGTGCCCGCATTTCGCAACTCGGTAAGGCGACAGCCGAGGATGTCGAGCGCGTTCGTCGGGCGCTGATCGTGCCGGTCGGCGAGGGGGGCGGCTGGGTCACCGGCGTCGAGGCTGAACTGCTGGTGCGTACAAATGACAAGATCGGCTTTGCGGCCAATGATCCGTCGTGGAACGACCTTTTTGCGCGGGCGATTGCCAATCACCTCATGGCGCGCGCCCATCCCGAACCAAAATCGGAGACATCCATTCTTTCGCGCGATCACTGGATAGGCGACATGCGGCCTGAGCCGGGCACCTTCCTTGAAGATGTCCGTGCCGGTTTTTCAGAAGGTGGATGGTTTGCCCCAATCAGCCAGAACGAAGACAGGGCAGAGGCGGCTCGCCGCGCAGCCCATGCCGCCGCACGCCGCGAAGCCGACATCAGCACGGAAGACGAAGCGTCGTGGTTTCTCAAATGTGTGGGCGAAGAAAAATCTGTCAGCCTGGCCGAGCGCGCGCTGCTTGATTTCCTCAAGCTTGAAGCACCGGGTTTTACGCAAGGGCTTGCCGTAGCATCCTGATCGCTTAACGGTGGGTTCCATGCTCTGGCTAAACCTTCTTGTTGCGAGCGGCATGGTCACGCTGACTTTCACGATCCATTTCGTGGGCCTTGTCGTTTTATCTGCCATCCTGCGCGAGCGGCGAGTGCACCCGGTCAACCTGACCTCGGTTTTCGGGCAGGGCGTCTCGATCCTGTTCGTTGTCATCAGCCTGTTTGGCCTGCACTCGATACAGATATGGACCTATGCCTTTGCCTATCTGGGGCTTGGCCAGTTCAGCGGACTGGAAGAGGCGCTGTATTTCTCGACGTCTGCCTTCACGACGGTCGGTTTCGGCGATGTCGTGCTCGGCGATGACTGGCGTATGCTGGGCGCAGCAGAGGCCGCGAACGGCTTCCTGCTGATCGGCTGGTCCACTGCCTTCCTTGTCGCCGTCACGGCCCGCGTCAGGGCCTTTGAAGCCGACATAGAAAAGCTCGAGGACTAGGCCCGGCTGGCCCTGAACAGGCGTGTGCCTCCTACTGCCAGCCCCACCAAAATGACACCGCCGACGACCAGACTGCCAGGGTTGGCGCCCAGCAGTTCGAAATACTGGGTGTAGAAGTGGATCGACAGGAAGACCACCGACAGGGTCGAGAGAAAACCGCCGCGCCGGGCTTTCACGATCATGGTGATCAGAAATGCTGTCCAGCCGAGTGTGAAGACCTCGTCAGGGATTTTGATTGCCTGCGCCTTCCAGTCTGCCCGGGCGGACCAGTCATCCGGCGCGAGCCAATGCTGCCCGATCCGGTCGCCCCAGAGCGAGCCGACCCAGAAGGCGAAATTGACCATGAAGAGCGATGTTCGCGCGGCGATGGTGGCAAGGCCTTCATAGGCTGCGGAAAGCTTGCCCCGCACAGCATAGAAACCGGCAGTCAGTGCGCCGAACAGCAGGATGGTCAGCGTCGGCTCCTCCACGAAAATGCCATAGCTGGCGTGCCAGTAGCCTGTGCCTGAGCCGAGCGTCGCGCCGAGGGCGAGAACGGCGGGTGCGACGAGAAAGGGCGAGCGGTACCAGATGGCTGCCGCACCCAGCACGCCTGCGATCGCCAGTGTCGGATAGAACGACTCCGCCGATTCGCGGAACTCCCATCCGATCCAGCCGGCAAGGCCAAGCGCCCCCATCAGAGTGAGCCCGGCGCCGAGCACTTTCAGCGCGGCATCCACATCTATGCGTCGCAAGGCCTCAGCCCCGCCCAGCGCGGCGATGGCAAGGACGAGTCCAGTTGCCGGATTGGGCACAAGGGCGATCGTGCCCGCGGCGACCGAGAGTGCCCCGAAGATCAGGAGCAGGTTTATGAACAGGCTCCCCTTCTGGTCTGGCAGGGCAAGGCCTTTCAAACGCGTGGCCTCTTCCGGTGTGATTTGCCCTTGCTGAACAAGGGATTCCAGATCAAGACGAATCGTATGCATGTGAGCGCTCACTATCTATTGTGAGCGTTTGCTAACATAGGTGACCGGTTCTGGCAAGCCAATTTGACGCTTGGGCAGTGTGGACAAGAGCGAGCCCGCAGCTTAACTCGAACCCGATATGAATTGCCAAACAGGCCAGGGGTGAAATGTTCAAAAAGATTCTCATAGCCAACCGCGGCGAAATTGCTGTTCGCGTGATCAAGACATGCCGCCGCTTGGGCGTGAAAACTGTGGTCGTTTACTCCGATGCCGACGCTGGCTCGATGGCCGTGGAGATGGCTGATGAGACGGTCCATATTGGCGGTTCGCCAGCGTCTGAATCCTATCTCGTGGCCGACAAGATCATTGATGCAGTGAAGAAGACAGGCGCCGAGGCCATCCACCCGGGCTTTGGTTTCCTCTCCGAGAACCCGGCATTCGCCAAGCGCCTCGAAAAAGAGGGCATCGGCTGGATTGGCCCGAACGCGTACGCGATTGAGGCGATGGGCGACAAGATTTCATCGAAGAAGCTGGCCGCTGAAGCTGGCGTGTCGACCGTGCCGGGCCATATGGGCCTGATCGAGGACACGAAGGAAGCTGTGAAGATCTCGAAGGAGATTGGCTATCCTGTGATGATCAAGGCCTCGGCTGGCGGGGGCGGCAAGGGCATCCGTGTCGCGGCGAATGACAAGGAAGTCGAAGAAGGCTTCCCGGCCGTTAAGGCGGAAGCGAAATCCTCGTTCGGCGACGACCGCGTCTTCATCGAGAAATTCATCCTCGAGCCGCGCCACATCGAGATACAGGTGCTGGGCGACAAGCACGGCAACTGCATCTACCTGAACGAACGCGAATGCTCGATCCAGCGCCGCAACCAGAAGGTCATTGAAGAGGCGCCTTCGCCGCTGCTTGATCCCGAAACGCGCAAGAAGATGGGCGAACAGGCGGTCGCGCTCGCCAAGGCCGTGAACTATGACAGCGCCGGCACGGTGGAGTTCGTTGCCTCTGGCAAGGACAAGGGCTTCTACTTCCTTGAAATGAACACCCGCCTGCAGGTGGAGCACCCGGTGACCGAGATGATCACGGGTGTCGACCTGGTCGAGCAGATGCTGCTGTCGGCCTATGGCGAGACGATGAAGCTCAAGCAGTCTGATATCGGTATCAATGGCTGGGCCGTCGAAACCCGTGTGTATGCGGAAGACCCGTATCGCAACTTCCTGCCGTCCATCGGCCGCCTGAAGCGCTTCCATCCGCCTGTTGAGGGCAAGCTGGGCAAGGGCGAAGTGCGCATGGACAGCGGCGTGCGTGAAGGCGACGAGATTTCCATGTTCTACGACCCGATGATCGCCAAGTTGATCACATGGGGCAAGGATCGCGACACCGCGCTCGACACGCAGGCCGAGGCGCTCGACCGTTTCTACATTGAAGGTATCCAGGACAATATCCCGTTCATTGCGGCTGTGATGGATGAGAAACGCTTCCGGTCCGGTAATATAACGACGGCCTATATCAAGGACGAGTTCCCGGAGGGCTTCCATGGCGTGGAGCCAACCAAGCTCCAGGAAACGCAGCTGATCGCATCGGCTGCCTATGTGCACGGCTTCATGTCGCGCCGTGCGCAGCTGGTCACAGGACGCATGTCCCCCGTGCCGGAAGCGCGTCAGGATTGGGTTGTCATCCTTGGTGACAAGCATCATCCCGTCCACCTTGAACTCGGTGAGGATGGAGACGCGCAGATCACGATCAATGGCGGCAAGCCGCATACGCTGGTGACGGCTTGGGAGCCGGGCCAGCACCTCATTGAGGGCGTGCTCGACGGCAAGTCCTTCGCGGTGAAGTTCGCTGACCGGACCGAAGGCTATCTCTTCCGCCATCGCGGTGTGGCCCTGCGCGCGCTGGTCTGCACGCCAACCGTGGCAGACCTGCATTCGCGCCTTCCCGAAAAGGAAAAGCCGGATACGTCGAAGCTCGTCATCTCGCCGATGCCGGGCCTTGTCGTGTCGATGGACGTGGAAGTCGGCCAGGAAGTGCAGGCTGGCGAAGCCGTCTGCGTGGTCGAGGCGATGAAGATGCAGAACATCATCCGCGCCGAAGCCACCGGAACCGTCAAGGCGATCAATGTCGAAGCGGGCGCCAGCGTCGCGGCCGACGAGATCATGGTCGAGTTCGCCTGATCGCTTCACTCCGTCAGGTAAAATACTGGAAGCTCGGGGCGAATGCCTTTAGCTTCCGGTAATACCAGACGAGTGGAGGGACAAATGAGTTTCACAGACGTACTTTTTAAGCCGAACGGTCGCATCACACAGGGCCAGTTCTGGGGCGGTTGGGGCGTACTTGTCGGCGCCAATATCGTTTCCAGCTTTATTCCGATCCTGGGCCTTATTGTGTCGCTCGGGCTAATTTATGTCGGTTGCTGCGTTTATGGGAAACGCCTGCACGACATGGGCAAGAGCGCCTGGCTGCATGCCATTCCGTGGGGCGTCTCCACCGTTCTTGGCATTGCTGCTTTCGTCATGATGATGCCTGCCATAATGCGGATGTCTCAAGAGGATCCGGATCTTGCCTCCGAGCCCGCCATGATGATGGCAGCCATGGGCCCCGCCTTCGGTATCATGGCACTGAGCTTCTTCGTGTGGGTTGGCTACACGATCTGGGTTGGCGTCGCCAAAAGCGAACCTGGGCCTAATAAATACGGGCCTGCCCCGGGTATGGCAGGCGCTGCCGATACATTTGCCTAACGCAATTCGCGTTGAACTCATAGAGATGACCGAAAGAGCCGGAGCCTGCCTTCGGCTCTTTTGTCTTGCATAAATTTATCGTTTATTGATAAGGGGCGCCATAGGCGCTAATACGAGCGCCAAACGGCGTCATACCGAGGAGACTGCCCACTCATGGACGTGCAATATGTCCTGCTTAGCCCCAAGGGCCGTATTGGCCCCAGCGATTTCGGTCGCGGCCTGATCCTGCTGACAGGGGCTTTAATGCTCGTGCAGATCGCTTCCGCGCTGGTCGCGCCCGCTTTCGGGATCCTGCAATATCCGCTGGTATTCTCCTATGTCTGTGTCTTCGGCAAACGCCTGCATGATAGCGGCCGCACGGCATGGCTCTATCTGGCCTTCCTCGCCGGCTATTTTTTTATCGTGACGGTTGGCAGCGCATTCCTGCTGCCGATGCTCTCGCCAGATGCCTTTTCGATGCAGGCGGAATTCCAGAAAGTGGCGCAGTCCGGCGGCATTGCGGCGGCCTTTGATGCCATGACCCAGGACGCCCAGAAGCTCGCGCGCCAGTCCGTGCTGACAACGATTGTCACCTTCCTGATCGCAAGCGGCATTCTTGGCTTGATCGGCGGGCGGCTGAAGTCTGATCCGTCGAGCAATGCCTATGGTCCGCCAACCGCCCAGTCAGACCAGTCCGACACATTCTCTTGATGCTTTCGCAGGACATATCCCCGATGCAAGACTCACCCGCCCTGATCGACCCGCACCGTCCCTGGATTCTCGACCGCCGTGACGACCCGGCGACGATGAACTGGATCCAGACCCTGTTCAATCCGATGGGCAAGTCCAGCAAGCTGCATTTCAGCCGCGCCTGGACCTTGATGTTCATGGGGCGCGTGCTGCTCTATATCGTGCCGACCTGTATCGTGGCCGTGCTGGCCGTAGCGGGCATCCAGACGGCGATCCTGAACAATCCGGTCAACCTGGGTCCTGTGCCTGTACCGGCGCTTCTGGTGCCCTTTGTCGTGTTCGTGCTGGTGACCGAGTACACGTCCTTCGTGGCGCACATGCGCCGACTGGCAGAGGCCGGACGCTCGACCCTGCTGGCGGGCATTGTGTTGATCCCGCTAATCCTTGCCATGCTGGCCTTTGCAGGTGGCGTGGCGGGCGGCATTGCCCAGCATGAGGCCCAGGCGGCCAAGGCCGCGCTGGAAAAGGAAATCGCGGCTGATCCCGTCAAAGCGGCGGCTGCCAAGGCTGAAGCCGATGCCAAGGCGAAGGACAATCCCGACGCAGCGAAAGCCCCGCAGCGTCGTGGACCGCCTGCTGAACCAAAGACCGCTCGTCAGATGGCTATTGGCGGCGGCCTGGGCCTCGCCCTCCCGATCTGGATGCTGGCTTCATTCGGCGCCATGCTATGGACGCTTCTCTATGTCGCGCGCATGCCGAATGGCGGCGTGGGGGAGTTCCACACCGGCAGCCACATTCCGGAAAATGAAGGTCTGCGTCGCCCCTACGAAACCGCCTGAAGCGGACACGGAGTGGTCACAAGGCGGCTGGCGAAGACCCGCTCGAAGGCATCGCGAAGGGCGATGTCGACGTCATCCATACTTGCCGGGATACCGAGATCGACAAGGCTGGTGACCCCATAGCGCGGATCAGCGATGCCGCAGGGCGTTATCCCTGTGAAATGCTCGAGATCCGGCTCCACGTTCAGCGAAATGCCGTGATAGCTCACCCAGCGCTTCAGGCGCACGCCGATCGCAGCGATCTTGTCTTCGCGCAATGAGTCGCCCGCCTGCGTCCTGTCCACCCATACGCCGACACGGCCGTCGCGGGGGCCTGCCTCGACATTGAAGGCGGCGAGGGCGGTAATGATCCAGGTTTCGAGGTTCTGCACGAACGCCCGCACGTCGCGGCCACGGGCCCCCACGTCGAGCAGCACATAGGCCACCCGTTGGCCAGGCCCGTGATAAGTGTACTGGCCGCCACGACCTGCATCAAACACTGGGAAACGGTCAGGTGCCTTGAGGTCTTCGACCTTGGCAGAAGTGCCGGATGTGTAGAGCGGAGGATGCTCCAGGAACCATACAAGTTCAGGCGCTTCGCCCTCACGAATCGCCCGCGCACGGGCCTCCATGAAGGCGATAGCGGCCTCATATGGCACGGGGGCATCGGAGACGGCCCATTCGACATCGGGAAATTTCTGCATGATGGGTGGCATATAGGCGATAATCGGGGCTTCACAAAGGTTGGCGCGCGCCTTATACGGCCCGTCTGCCTATTACAGACCAGTGTGCGGTCATGGCGGAATTGGTAGACGCGCAGCGTTGAGGTCGCTGTGGGGCAACCCGTGGAGGTTCGAGTCCTCTTGACCGCACCATCTGGCCCTCTTTAGGGGCCGGAGTTTCCCGACAATCATGCCATCGCAACCTTTCGCTACGGATCACGTATGTCTTCCAGCGCTGTGGAAAATACGTGGGGAGGCGGGGTATGAGCGATTTTCTCGGATATCTGGCCATGGTAACCGGCATCGTCGCTGCCGTGCTTGTGTCAGCGAATCTCACCCGCAAGATTACAGGCTATGCCTTTATCGTTTTCACGGTCTCATCGATTGTCTGGGTCATTGTCGGCACGCTCAAGGGCGAGCCACCGCTGATCATTCAGAATGTCGCGCTTACGGCGGTAAATATATTCGGCATCTATCGCTGGCTGATCCGCAAAGACAAACCATCATGAAAAAGCCGCCCGTTGAGGGCGGCGGAGATCAGGCCTGGAGACTCTTGCGGGACGGGGCTTGATAGGTCAGCAGCAGGACCTTGCGCCGCCGGAGGTTGGTCGCGAGGCGGGCGCGCTGCATTGCGCATGTCAAAGCACAGGCTAGGCCGGTGAAGACCATTGCGCAGGCGGCGCGAATGTTACCGGTCGATATGACATGGCGCAGGCTGGCCAGATTCCCGCCTCTCCGAAGGGTGGCAGTGAAGGATTGCTGGGGGGAGGACGTGTGTTTCATGCAGTTCAGAACTGTCGATGCGAGTTTTGGTTCCCGTAGATTAACCAGCCAATCAGCTCATTTTGCAGTATCGGAGCGCATTGCGGAAATTTCACCTGAACCAGGGAACGCTCGCGGCGGTCATCTGTTGATTCATCAAGGGGTCACTATCCCGCACTCAAATGAATGGAGAGGAAAGCATGACTGATACAATGACACGCCCATCCACCCAATCGAACAATGCGCTCATCAGCTCGGCGCGCGTTGAAGGCACTCACGTCTATAACGCAGCAGGCGAGAAGCTCGGCACGGTCGACGCCATCATGATCGACAAATACGAAGGCAAGGTGGCTTATGCCGTCATGTCCTTCGGTGGTTTCCTAGGCATCGGTGAGCAATATCACCCGCTGCCATGGCAATCGCTGGACTATGACGAGCGCAAGGACGGCTATGTCGTGAACATGACGACAGAACAGCTGAAGTCCGCGCCGACACTCGGTAAAGATGAATATGACCGCCTGAAGGACCGCGTCTATGGCGCAGCGATTTACTCTCACTATGGCCATACGCCATACTGGATTCCGATCGCCTAGGATCCTTCACTAACGGATCCGGGGCCGGTGCCATTGGCATCGGCCCCTTTCACATCGCGCAATGTTTTGCAGGAGGACGCCATGACCGAGATTCAGGATGCCACACTGGAAGGTCGCTTGCTGGCCCAGCGCCAGGTTCTGGCTGAACTGCTTGCCGCCTGTGACCGGGCTGGCGGGCCTCTCTCGGATTGGGTCCGCGCCTTTGTTGCGGACGACTATGGTCCGAAGGATTACGCCGAAGACCCCGGCGCCGTGCCGGATGCCGCTTTTGCAGTGGAAAACATTATCGCAGAGGAGAAGCGCATGCTTGCCTCGGAAACCCAGCGCATTCTCGACGCTGATGCACGGGACTAGCGGTCTAAGTTTATCTCAGCGACCTGGAAGTGCTGGAGCAATTCCCGCGCCGCGGCATAGTCTGGTTTAAGCGCAGTGGCGGCGTTCAGGTCATCATAGGCAAGCGCAACATCGTCGACCGCCCAGTGCGCGATGGCGCGGTTGTAGTATGCAATGTGCCGGTGTCTCACCGATATGGCCTGAGGATCGTGCAGAGCATCAATGGCTTCCTGGAACCGGCCGACACGTATCAGGGCTGCGCCGAGATTTATCGCCACGTCAGGTGAGGCGGCGTCTTCAGCGCTAGCTGTGCGGAAGTAAGCAATTGCTGTATCAAGGTCGCCCTTCCGCATCTCCATAATGCCCGTATTCGTGAGCGTGGCGGCGCGACTTGCGGGCGAGAGGCTTTCGTCGGTTAGCGCGGTTTTGCATACGCGCAAAACATAAGCCGAATGTTCGTCGGGGTCGGAAACACGCTCCGCGCAGGTCTCCGCGTGGATCATCCCTGAATGATAGATGATCGACTGGGCGTTTGCGGCGGATACGGGCGCGGCGAAAAGCAAGGTCGCCAGAGGAAGGACGTTAAGAACTTTCATGGGATTTGTCTTTCATTAGTGTATATGCACTATATTGGGGCGGCTTGATTGCCCGGCGTGGTCAAAAAGCCCCGTCCGACCTGTGCGGCCAGACGGGGAGTAGCATGTCGGTAAACGGAGGCTGGCTGACAGCTTTGGTGAACACGACACACAGAATGAGCTTTATGTGTATATGCACGTTAATGGCTCGTCAAATGAAATTTATCAATTGAATCGCCCGTCACTGTTCGAATTGATTGATGTCCCAACGTAAAGCTGTATATGCACTTAGTATGAAAAATTCGACTATGCCTGACTCCACGTTCGTCTGCTCAGCCGCGCGCCTGCTGCGGGCGACGCGAGTGGTTACGCGCCATTACGATGACGCGCTGCGTCCTGTCGGCATAACGATCACGCAATTCGGTCTGCTGAACATGATCAAGCGCTACGAACCCGAGTCTATTTCCGATGTGGCGCAGATGCTGGATCTCGACCGCACAACGCTGTCGCGCAATCTCAAGCCGCTCGAAAATGCCGGCCTGGTCTTCCGCGGCAATGAGGGCGAAAGCCGCCGCCGTCGGGTGTTGCTGACCACGCTCGGCGTCGCAAAACTGAAGGAAGCGATGCCCCTCTGGCGAAAGGCCCAGAGCCGTATCGAGGAAGTCCTCGGGGAGGCCAAATTGCAGGATCTGTACGGCGCGCTCGCCCTATTGCGGCCCGAGACGATTGCTGAGGGCTAGGTCGCCCACGTCTCCGCTTGCCGAAACGCGTTAAGCCCGGCAAGAACAGCGACATGACGGACACTTCGCAAACCACGCCTCCGGCGCCGGACGCCGCCGAGATTGATGCCGCCCTGCTGGCGGATATGTCGGACGCCGTTGAAGAACGGGATGTCCGCTGGCTGGCGCGTACGCTGCAGCGCATGCACCCGGCTGACGCCGCCGATGCACTGGAACAACTGCCCTATGATACGTTCGAGGAAGCCGTTGAGCTGCTTGGCGGGGAACTGCCGCCGGATATCCTGATCGAGCTGCGCGATTCCTATCGTGAAGGTGCCGTCGACGTTCTGCCGGACCACGCCGTCGTCAACGCGCTCGACGAGCTTGATTCAGATGATGCGACAACGATTCTGGACGACCTCGAGGATGACCGCCGCGAGCGTATCCTTGAAGATCTCGCCCCTATTGACCGGGCTCAGCTGGAGCGCGGTCTGGCTTATGAGGAAGAGACCGCCGGTCGTCTCATGCAGACAGAGTTCGTGGCTTTGCCCGAGTTCTGGACCGTCGGGCATTCCATCGACCATGCCCGGAAGCTGGGGACGGAACTGCCGGAAGTCTTTTACGAGGTGTATGTCACCGACCCCGCCCACCGTCTGATTGGCGTTGTCTCGCTGGCCACGCTGCTGAGAACTCCTCGTGATTCGCAATTGTCGGACATTATGGAAGACCCGATGTCCAACATCACGACCGACATGGACCAGGAAGAGGTTGCCTACCAGTTCCAGAAATACTCTCTGGCCTCCGCCCCGGTAAAGGATGCTGCCGGGCGCCTCGTCGGGATGATCACGGTCGATGACATGGTGGACGTCATCCAGTCTGAAAACACGGAAGACCTTCTCTCCCTGCTGAACGTCAGCTCGGCGGATGGCTCGGATAATGTCTGGGACACGGTGAGGGCCCGTGCGCCCTGGCTGGCGGTGAACCTGTTCACGGCCTTCATTGCTTCAGCCATCATTTCAATCTTCGAAGGCACGATCGAGCAACTGGTCGCACTGGCTGTTCTGATGCCCGTTGTGGCGGCCTTGGGCGGCAACGCGGGCAGCCAGGGGCTCGCTGTGGCCGTGCGCGCCATCGCCGAGCGCGAGCTTGACGGGCCGGCTGCCCGCAGGGCCGTGCTGCGTGAATTCCTGAGCGGCACCGTTAACGGTGTCATCTTCGCTATCGGCGTCGGCATCATTGCCTTCTTCTGGTTTCATCAGATCAAGCTGGCGCTGGTCATTGCGGCCTCGATGCTGGTCACATTCATGTGGGCGGGCCTGTCGGGCATCCTGGTGCCGCTAAGCCTTAAACGGCTGGGTGCCGACCCCGCCGTGGCCTCGTCGGTCTTCGTTTTGACGCTGACTGATGTGATGGCATTTTTCAGTTTCCTGGGCCTCGCGTCCCTGATTCTGCTGTAATTTGGGGTGTTCCTGAACAGTGATTTCGCCGCGCAGGCGAACAGGCGCGCCATTTGCAGGGTGGCGCGCTAGTAAAAGTCCAATTGTATCAATACGGGAGCCATCCGAATGGCCCGGCCAATGCGAACGTCTCGACAAGGTCTCGAGCTTATCAAGAGCTTTGAGGGTTTCCGTGCGCGCGCGGCCCAGTTGCCAACGGGTGTTTGGATCATCGGATACGGGCACACCCAGTCCGCTCGCAGGGGTCTGACGGTTAATGCTGCGGACGCGGAACTGCTCCTGCGCCACCATGATTTGCTCCCCGTTGAGCAGGCGATTGTCGACCGTGTTCTTGCCCCGCTGAACCAGAACGAGTTCGATGCGCTTGTGTCATTCGTGTTCAATATCGGCATTGAGGCCTTTATTGCCTCCGATGTTCTTGCCCATCTCAATAGCGGTGATCGGTTGCAGGCGGCCGACGCGCTGACATTCTGGCGCAAAGGGCAGGTCGAGGGGGAAATGCGCGTTATTGATGCGCTTGTCCGTCGTCGCGCCGCTGAAAAGGCCATGTTCCTGGAGCATCCGTCAGGTCGGGCCTCTGTGCCATCGGCCCTGGTTGCCCCCGTGCTGGATGTTGCTGCGTCGCTGATGACACCGCGCGAGCGCGCCGTCATCGTCGAGACACGTGTTGATGGTGATCGCGCGACCGCCGCCAAGGCAAAGCCCGCCAGCAATTCGCCTCAGGCCGCCGCCCGGGCGGTCAACGAGCGCTTGACGCGTATCCTCGGTGAAAACGCCACGCTCGCATCTGGGCAGACGCCTGTTGCCGACAATGACAGCTCGCATGATGGTCCCAGTATCGACGAGATTACCCGCGCGGTCTCCGCGCTGGCCGATCCGCTCGGCATGGACGAGCCCTCCAGCGTGATCGACGTGACCAAAGGCCCACCGGACGGCATCGAGCGCCGTCGCACGCCGCGTCCGCCGTCATATGAATCGCCCCTCGAATTTGGCGGCGGCATGTTGCCACCCGCAGAACCTATCATTGTGGATGATCTTGAGCAGGTCCGCATCAGTGACGAAGAGATTGAGCGCCGCCTCGCCGAAAATGACAATTATCACGACGACACGTGGTATGAAGTCATGCGCGAAGGCTGGCCCTTTGCGCTGCTCGCGGGGCTGGGCATTATCGGTTTCCTGATCGGCATCGACCGCTTCTTCCGCGAGGCCTACAAACTCGCCGGTCGCACATCGGATATCTATGTCGGACCGCTCCTGGCCCTCGGCAGCGGCGTCATCCTTGTGATTTCCGCCTATTACCTCATGCGTGTCCTTGTACGTCGCACCTGATGCATTTTCCGCTGACAGGCGGGGCAGGTCCTGTTAGTCAGGCAGCATGATCCCGAATACATATCCTACCCTGAACTTCGATCTCGGCGAAACTGCCGACATGATCCGCGAAACCGTGGCAAGCTTTGCCCAGGCCGAGATTGCGCCCCGCGCCGCAGAGATCGACAAGACTGACATCTTCCCGCGCGACCTCCTGCCCAAGATGGGCGAGCTGGGGCTGCTCGGCATCACAGTCGAGGAGGAATGGGGCGGTACCGGCCTTGGCTATCTCGAGCATGTCGTGGCGATGGAGGAAATCTCCCGCGCATCTGCCTCGGTCGGCCTCTCCTACGGTGCCCACTCGAACCTCTGCGTCAACCAGCTGCGCCGATGGGGTACTGACGACCAGAAGGCCCGATACCTGCCGAAACTGATCTCCGGCGAGCATCTCGGCGCCCTGGCCATGAGCGAAAGCGGGGCGGGCTCTGACGTTATCTCGATGAAGCTACGCGCCGACAAGAAGGGCGATCGCTATGTGCTCAACGGCACAAAGATGTGGATCACCAATTCGCCGGATGCCGATACGTTGGTCGTCTACGCCAAGACCGATCCGCAGGGCGGCTCCAAGGGCATTACGGCCTTCCTGATCGAACGGGGCTTCAAGGGCTATTCGGTGGCGCAGAAGCTCGACAAGCTGGGCATGCGCGGCTCCGAGACCGGCGAGCTTGTGTTCGATAATTGCGAAGTGCCTGAAGAAAACGTGATGGGACCGGTGGGCGCCGGCGCGCGCATCCTTATGAGTGGGCTCGACTATGAGCGCGCGGTGCTGTCAGCAGGCCCCACAGGAATCATGCAGGCCTGTATGGATGTCGTCATCCCGTACATTCACGACCGGAAGCAATTCGGCCAGTCGATCGGCGAGTTCCAGCTGATTCAGGGCAAGCTGGCCGACATGTATGTGCAGATGAATGCGGCGAAGGCTTATGTCTATGCCGTCGCCAAAGCCTGCGACCGCGGCGAGACGGCCCGCAAGGATGCCGCCGGGGCGATCCTTTACGCAGCCGAGACGGCCACGAAGCTTGCGCTCGATGCCATCCAGATCCTTGGCGGCAACGGCTATATCAACGAATACCCGACCGGCCGCTTGCTGCGCGACGCCAAGCTTTACGAGATTGGTGCAGGCACGAGCGAGATCCGCCGCTGGCTGATCGGCCGGGAGTTGTTCGGCGAGACGGCCTAGGCGCTACGTCTGTCCGGATTTGGCTGCGCTGCCGCAAGGCATGATTCGATAACAGTGAGGATCGAGCGCTGGTCAATCGGCTTTGAAACGTAACCATTGAAGCCTCGTGCGATATATTTCTCACGGTCACCGCGCATGGAATCGGCCGTCAGGGCAATCACCGGGACAAAGGCGTTCGGGCCATCGCTGGCGCGCAGACGGTCCAACGCGCGTTGGCCGTCCAGCTCGGGCATGTTTATATCCATCAGTACAAGGTCGAAATTCTCATTGCCAAGTCTCATGAGCGCCTGAAGACCATCGCATGCTTCGTGAACTTCATAATCGTTCTGTTCAAGGAATGAGCGGGCGACGCGCCGGTTGATGGAGTTGTCATCCACGACGAGTACGCACGGTGCGACACGGCTGCCGTCTGGCAATATTTTTTTGGTGCTTCCGAGGTCATTGTCCGAGGTGGATTGTGGACAGGAGAGGTGCCTCTCCCGTGTCACGACCTGACTCTCGAGTGTCAGGGTGAAGATGGACCCCTTATTCAGTTCGCTTGCGACCGTGATGTCGCCGCCCATCATGCGGGCAAGCTTTCGTGAAATAGGCAGGCCGAGGCCGCTGCCTCCATATTTGCGCGTGGTGGATCCGTCGGCCTGAACGAAGGATTCGAAAATCTGTGCCGCCTTTTCGGGTGGGATGCCACACCCATTGTCAGAAACGTGGATCGTAATCCGTGTTGTTTCTTCCTTTCGGGTTTCGGCAGTTGCCACGATGAGGATGTCGCCGGTGTCAGCGAACTTTACGGCGTTGGAGATCAGGTTTCCGACGCATTGCCGGACGCGCACTGTGTCGAGCATCAGCAGTGCAGGCACACTTGGGTCAATGACAAGACGGAGATTAATGCCTTTTTCTTGCGCAACCGGCTCATAGAGCTTGCAGACGCGGTTAAGCTTGTGCCGAAGGTCAGTCTCGACAAAGGAAAGCTCCATCCGACCGGCTTCAATCTTGGAGAGATCCAGTATGTCATTCAGGATTGCCAGCAATGACTGGCCCGATTCCAGGATGATGCTGACCTGTTCGGCCTGAGCCGTTGTCAGCTCTCCCCCGTTGAGGACCTGGGCCATGCCGAGAATACCATTTAGCGGCGTGCGCAATTCATGGCTCATATTGGCCAGGAATTCCGATTTCAGCTGCGTGGCGTGCTCCGCCCGTTGGACGGCAGAGGCGAGGTCGTGGGCGAGCTTGCGATCGGCTCGGACATCGCGGGCGTGCGAGATGAAGATGCGTTCGCCGCGGACCTCAGAGTAAAGGCTGGTCAAGGCGGTGGAGACGATTATTTCCTCCCCGGTCTTGCCAATGAGCGTTACGTCCATGATCTCCTGTTCGATCTTGCCGCCCCACATTTTCGTGCCGGCTTTTACCACGGCCTCGTGGTCTTCAGGGCGCATGATGACCTGGCTCGATTTTCCTTCCAGCTCTCCGGGAGCATAGCCAAGCAGGTCATACAGCGCCTGGTTCGCATAGATGATGCGGCTGGTTTCGGTTGTCAGCGTGATCGCCTGTACGGCATGATCAAAGGCTGAGCGGAACATTTCCAACCAATCATTGGCCTCATCGCGCGCATGGACAAGATCCGTGATCTCGACCGAGCAGATAACGCATCCTTCGCCTTTCGGCAGGATTGAATAGCGAACAACGGTGCCTTCCAGATGCTTGAGGCGTCCGTGCGGTGTTGGCGTACGTCCGCTATTGAACAATTCTCGCGGCTGACCCGTCTCGATGCAGAGCACGGCATCGGCAAACATGTCGGATTCGCGATAGGCCGGATCAATATCGCATACGCGCTGGCCGGTGATTGAGCCTCCTTCCGGCAAGACAACCCGGTTGGACATTTCATTGGCATAGACCCAGATGAAATCCACGATCTGGCCCTCATCATCCCGGACAGGGGCCAGCTCGACAATCGTCAATGGCAATATGTCGATGATTGTTTCGTCCATGCCAGTCTTCCTCCCCAGGGCGCCAAGCGGCATCTTTGCCTCCATAGCGAAGGCAGAATGGCCTGATCTCGGTTAACGGGTCGTTTCAGAGCCCAGAGGGGCACGGATCATTCGGTGCAGCATTTTTCCTTGAGGTCGCTGGTCGCGAGCACTTTCCTGGCGGCCTCATATCCTGCTTCGACAGTGGCGTCATAGGCCTCCCAGTCGCGCAGTTCCGTGTCGATCAGATCCGGCAGGATCAGAACATCGGTCATGTCGCGGCCAAACGTGCGGTCTGCCCGGATTGTTGCCGCACGCATCAACAGGCCTGCAATCGGCGGGGCTGCCGAGAACCCGTTGCCCAGAACCCAACGGAAGAAGTTCGGCGGGTTGATGAACTCTTCCACATCCAGGCCCTCGGCCTGTTGCGTCACGTCGCAGCCGACCACAAAGCCCCGGTGCATTTCGCGCATCACATCGACCGGGAAGTTGTTCAGCACGGCCCCATCCACCAGCACATCATGGCCATCGACTACGGGCGGCAGGATGCCAGGTAGGGAAATGGTTGCTCGCAGGGCCTCGCGCAGCAAGCCGGTCCGGTGTAGCCGCAACGTGCCAGTTGTCAGGTTGGTCGATGTGGCAAAGAAGGGAATGTCCAGGTCACAGATTTCTGCCTCACCGAAATGCTCTTTCAGTCGGGCATTGACGCGTACACCTTTGACCATGCCGACAACAGGCAGATTATAGTCCCCGAGCGGATTGGTCTCGACAAAGGCCTTGCGGATGCGCCGGTCGATCTCGTCATTGTCCCAGCCCATGGCGACACAGGCTGCGATAACCGCGCCCATGGACGAACCGCCGACAAAGTCGATCGGTATGCCCGCCTCTCGGATGGCGCGCACCATGCCGATATGGGAATAGGCCCGTGCCCCGCCGCCTGACATCACCACGCCGACGGACCTGCCGGACATGACACGCGCCAGCCGCGCGCAGCTTGGTCCCTGTACGCCGGTCCAGTGGAACACACGGCTGCCCCCTGAAGCGTCCAGCCACTCGACAGGACGGGCCGCACGGCGTTCATTTCCGTGGTGTAGCAGCACAACGTCAACCAGTTTCAAGGCCAGCGCCGGGGAGTCTTCTGTCGGCATCAGGGGAAAGGACGGGCGCGCGTCTGCCCTTGCCATGACCCATATACGGTCTGCCTGGCGGATCGACAGCCTGAACCAGGCATTGTCTCCGATGGTCGAGATCAGGATCACGACATCATGGCGCAGTTCGAGATCGTCAAAAAAGGCTGCCGGTTTTTCGTCGCCCTCGGCTTCAGCGATAATTACGGACGTCTTACCAGCGCGCGAGAGGCTGTCAGCGAGGGCCTTGGCCCGCAAACTCAAGTCTATTGTGGGGGATGTGCCGACCAGCGTGAAAACCTTTGGCGCGGCCCGTGTCGAACGCTGACCCGCCTTGCCGAGGCGGCGCAGGATCACGCGGATCATGGCCTCCAGCAGTTCAGGCTCTGCTTTCACCATCCGCTGCCAGCCCTTGCGGGTGATTGCGATCACTTCGGAATCGCGGATCGCGTAGACAGAGCCGGTGTGAGGCGCGTTTTCCGGCGAGCCGTCGCCGTCAACATCGAGCCCGCCCAGGAAAAGGGCCATCTCTCCACAAGGCTCACCGGCGCGGATATGGCCGATGAACTCGCTGGCGCCTTCCGGGCCTTCATGGAAGGCCCCGAGCGTGCCGGACAGTACGAAATAGATCGAATCGGCGGGTTCGCCCGTTTTGAACAAGGCGCCGCCGGCAGGCAGCGAATACCATTGAGCCTCTTTGCCCGCCGCTTTCATGGCGCGTGCTGGCACGTCCTTGAGGAACGGGATGTTCTTAAGGGCCGGAGTGATGTCGATACTCATAGGTTTGAAGATGCCCATTCCAGAAGGTCCTTCCAAGTGGGAACCCTACCTGAACTCTCTCAATATTGGGTTACAGTCGCGTGACAGCGGCCCGCGCCGTCGCTAAGCAGGCTCCAGGCCCTTAAGGGAGGCATCATGCCCGTACTGAAATCGAGTCTCGACGTTGCCGGACCGGGCTTTGCCCGCAATCGTGCTGCCATGCAGGCCCTGCTGGACGAACTGGCTGAAAAGACTGCCGCTGCAGCGCTTGGCGGGCCGGAAGCCTCGCGCCAACGCCATACGGAGCGCGGCAAGCTGCTGCCGCGTGAGCGCGTCGAGCGGCTGGTCGATCCCGGCAGCGCCTTCCTCGAGATCGGTGCGCTGGCCGCCCACGGCATGTATGATGGCGAGGCGCCCGGCGCCGGCATCATCACAGGCGTAGGCCGCATCGAAGGCCGTGAATGCATGATCGTTTGTAATGACGCCACCGTTAAAGGCGGCACGTACTACCCGCTCACGGTCAAGAAACACCTGCGCGCGCAGGAGATTGCCCTCGAAAATTGCCTGCCATGCATCTATCTTGTGGACTCAGGTGGCGCAAACCTGCCGCACCAGTCTGAAATCTTCCCTGACCGCGAGCATTTCGGTCGCATCTTCTACAATCAGGCCAAAATGAGCGCGAAGGGCATCCCCCAGATCGCCGCCGTCATGGGTAGCTGCACAGCTGGCGGCGCGTATGTGCCCGCCATGAGCGACGAGACGATCATCGTGCGCAAGCAGGGCACCATCTTTCTCGGCGGCCCGCCGCTGGTGAAGGCGGCCACAGGCGAAGTCATCTCGGCGGAAGACCTCGGCGGCGCCGACGTCCACGCGCGCCAGTCAGGCGTGGCCGACCATTACGCCGCCCATGACTCCCACGCGCTCGCCATCGTGCGCTCGATTATCCGCACGCTGGCCACGCCAAAGCCCCAGCCGTTCGAACTGACGGAGCCAGCCGATCCGCTCTACGACCCCGCCGAACTCCACGGCCTCGTCCCGCCGGACCTGAAAGAGACCTATGACGCGCGCGAAGTCATCGCCCGTCTCGTCGACGGATCGGAATTCCACGAGTTCAAGAAGCTGTATGGCGAAACGCTCGTCTGTGGTTTTGCCCGGCTCTACGGCATGCCCGTCGCGATCCTGGCAAACAATGGCATCCTCTTCTCCGAGAGCGCCCAGAAGGCGGCCCACTTCATTGAGCTGGCCGACCAGCGCCGTATCCCGCTCGTCTTCCTGCAGAATCTGACTGGGTTCATGGTGGGTTCAAAATACGAGGCCGGCGGCATTGCCAAGGACGGCGCCAAGATGGTCACCGCCGTCGCCACTGCCAGTGTGCCGAAGTTCACCGTCGTCACCGGTGGCAGCTTCGGGGCAGGCAATTACGGCATGTGCGGCCGGGCCTATTCGCCCCGCTTCCTCTTCATGTGGCCAAACGCGCGCATCTCGGTCATGGGCGGCGAACAGGCCGCCTCCGTGCTCGCAACGGTCAAGCGCGAGGGCATAGAGCGCAAAGGCGGCGACTGGCCTGAGCAGGAAGAGGAAGCCTTCAAGCAACCGATCCGCGATCTCTACGAGGAAGAGGGCAACCCGTATTTCTCCACCGCGCGCCTCTGGGATGACGGCATCATCGACCCCGCCGACACACGCCGCGTCCTCGGCCTCGCCCTCTCCGCCAGCCTGAACGCCCCGTTCCCCGAACGCGGCTTTGGCGTGTTCAGGATGTAAACATTACATCTTGTTCGTGAACGGCTTTTCACGCCCCATTAATGCCACATTGTGACATGGTCAGCCTGTCGCAGCCATTGCGGCAGGCATGAAAAGGAGAGGTGGCCATGGTGCGACGCGCGAATTTTCTTATGGCAGCGGCGATGATGACCGCACTCATCAGCCACGCTGACCAGTTGCCCGACTTTTCCCTGTTCGATGTCGATGATGACGGCCTGATTTCGGAGGACGAATACGTCTCCCAGCAGACTGGCACCCGCAAGGCCAGTGAGTCCGAGGCCATCGCGAAGTTCACCCGGCTCGACCTCGATCAGAACCATACTGTTTCCGAAGAAGAGCTCTTCCGCGCTGTGCAGGCATGGCGCGGCGAGACAGACGAGACATCCGTGTCCGCAACCGGTCTGACTGATAGTCAGTAATTGCGCCTGACATGGAAGGGGAGAGGGCCTGTCCCCTGGCAGGCCCTCTTTGCATTCATAAGGGTGCCTTGAATGTACCGGGCCTCGGTCTAGGGGCAAGTCCGTATGGGCCTGCATCTCTGCACCTGCCAGACTGGCGCTTCAGGATCATCTTGAGGACGTTCACCCATGACCCGCATCTGCATCATCGACGGCCACCCTGACCCGGCCCCGCACCATCTCATTCACGCACTGTGCGATGCCTATGCCGAAGGGGCTGCGCAGGAAGACCACGCCGTCTCGCGCATCAACGTGGGGAGTCTCGATTTAGGTTTTCTCAGCACACCGGACGATTTTGCCACGCCGCCACCTGAGCCCATGCTGAGCGAGCGCCGGAAAATCGCCGACGCTGATCATCTGCTGATCGCCTTTCCGCTCTGGCTCGGCGGCATGCCGGCCAAGCTGCGCGCCTTCTTCGAACAGGCGGCGCGGGCAGAATTCTTCCTCGCCGCATCCGACAGCGCCCATAAATGGCCCATGCAGATGATGAAGGGCAAATCCGCCCGCACTGTCATTACCATGGGCATGCCAGGTCTCGTCTACCGGTTTGGCATGGATGCCGGCGCCCTGCGCGCACTCGAGCGCGGCGTCCTCGGCCTGTCCGGCTTCGGCCCGCTGCACCACACCATTCTCGGCGGGGCCGGCGAGGTCGATGAGGCCAAGTTCAAGCGCTGGTGCACCGACATGCGCATCTTCGGCCGCGAGGCTGTCTAAACGCCGCTTGCAGGTGCTTGTGAAGAATGGCTTTTTCCGCAGTTGTTCCGGTTGCCGCAGCGTCCGTTCCGGCCTTATCGTGCTCGCTGACGGCCCGATAGTCTGGCACAGTGCCTGGAACCCGCTCTTACACGTCAGGAAACCGCATGACCGACACTGCTTACGAAACCATCACCCTTCAGGCCACGCAGGAAGGCCTCGCTGTCGTCACGCTGAACCGGCCTGACGTGCATAATGCCTTCAATGCCCTCGTCATTGAGGAACTGACGGACGCATTCGAGGCGATTGCGGACCAGGAAACCATCCGGATGATGATCCTGCGAGGCAATGGTCCAAGCTTTTCGGCTGGCGCTGACCTGAACTGGATGAAGCGGGCCGCTGAACTGCACACCAAGGATGATAACGAGCACGATGCGCAAAAGCTCGCAGCCATGCTGCAGGCGCTCTACGATATGCCACAGATGACGCTGGCGCTGGTCCATGGCGCGGCCATGGGCGGCGGCGCGGGGCTCGTGGCGGCATGTGATGTGGCCGTTGCGATGACGGGCACGAAGTTCCGCTTTTCGGAAGTGCGCCTTGGCCTGACGCCCGCCACGATCAGCCCTTATGTCATCGACGCCATCGGCCCGCGCCGGGCACGGGCCTTGTTCGTGACGGCTGAGACGTTCGATGCGGAATATGCCGAGCGCATGGGCCTCGTACACTATGTGGTGGCCGATCAGGCCGGTATGACGGCGATGGAAGAGCATATCGCCAATCTTGTCTTCGCTGCCGCGCCGGGCGCGGTGGCTGATGCGAAGAAACTGGTGGCGGATGTCACCGGCGAGATCATCGACAAGGATCTTGGCCACGAGACGGCCCGCCGGATTGCGGCGCGTAGGGCTTCGGATGAAGGCAAGGAAGGCGTCGCGGCGTTCCTCGAGAAGCGCAAGCCTAGTTGGAGCCGGTAACCAGCTTGTCGGTGGCGGTCTTCACCGGAAGACCCATATCTCCAAGGAATTCAAGGGTTGCGGCCACGGGGTTTATCCCGGTCATGTTCGTTATCGGTGTCTGGAACACATAAACCAGCACGCCGAACATGATGATGTAGATGATGAACTGCATCGCTGATTTGAGCAGGAAGGCACCTGCGCTGCCGGCCACAAGACCGACGCCGCCAAGGATGAGCGCGCCTGCAATGGGCGTCAGGTTACTGACGTCTGCCGCCTGCGTGTAGCCGATATAGCCGCCAACTGCGGCGCCGACGACGCCGGCAAGACCGCTCAACTGAACTCCGGATGCATAGGCCATATTTAGTCCCCTCGATTGACTATGGTTAACCCATACGACAAGCTGCTGGCGGCAGAAAGGTGGAATTTCAGGCGCTTCCGCTGTGCTTCGTGGGCCCTTCGCTGACCATTCGCGGACCAGTCCCGGACCCTTCCCGGACCCTTCCGTGACCGTTTCCGGCCCTAAACCTGCCCGTTTCGGCGGTAATGGAGGGTAGCATGAAGCCCGCACCGCCTCCGCCACCCGCCAATGCCCTGCAACGCCGTCTCCATGTGGCGCGCGCAGACCTCCATGCGCGCTGGGTGCATGGTCCGGTCAGCCAGGCGGCGTTTGAATTCCTCGCTTTCGGCATCAAGCAGGCCTGGGCCTGTTTGTTCGGCGGGGCGATGCTGGGCCTCCTGATGCTGACCTTCCTGTTCTATCCGGATGGGGCGGTGATCTCGCGCTATGACTTCCTCGTGCTTGCCGCCGTTGCCATTCAGGTGACCATGTTGCTGACCGGTCTGGAGACATGGGAGGAGGCGCGGATCATTCTTGTGTTCCATGTCGTCGGCACGATCATGGAGCTGTTCAAGACGCATGCGGGCAGCTGGATCTATCCCGAGGACAGTTATCTTCGCATTGGCGCCGTGCCGCTCTTCTCGGGCTTCATGTATGCCGCCGTCGGTTCCTACCTTGCGCGCGTGTGGCGCATCTTTGCCTTTCGCTTCACGCAGTTCCCGCCGCTCTGGCTGCAGGGCGTGCTGGCGGTAGCGATCTATGTGAACTTCTTCGCACACCATTGGCTGCCGGACATTCGCCTTGGCCTCTTTGCGGCGACCGTGCTGATCTATGGCCGCTGCTGGGTCCACTTCCGGCCGGATGTAGCCTACCGCAAGATGCCGCTCGTGGTGGGGTTCCTGCTGGTGGCGCTGTTCATCTGGTTTGCGGAGAACCTTGGAACCTTTGCCAGGGCCTGGGCCTATCCGGGGCAGAAGAATGGCTGGGAGATGGTCTCGCTCGCCAAGCTCGGCTCGTGGTACCTGCTCATGATCATCAGCTTCGTGCTGGTCGCGACGGTGCATCGTGCGCGGCCGGGCGCGGTCACTCGATGATGTCGACGCAGGGCGAGTAGAATTTGCCGGGCTCAAAGAAGAGCGAGATGAGCAGCGCCTTGAGTTCGTCCGGGTTCAGGCCTGCCGCCGCAGCGCCCTGGTAGAAGTCATCTTCGCTCATGTCGGGATCGCCCTGATAATAGGCCGACCAGAGGCGCAGGGCGCGTTCGTTACCTTCGGCCCTGTCGATCCAGTCGGAAACTTCCGACCTGGCGCACTTGCAGAAGGGCCTGGCCCGCGCCTTCGAGACGCCTTCAGCCGCGACATCGACACGGCATTGTTTCTCCCAAGCCTTGGCGACGGATGCCTCGTCTTTCGGTGCGGCGGCAGCCGTGCCCATGGTTAACAGGGTGGCGGAGGCAATCAGGGCGGTCAGTCGGCTCATGGCGTTCTCATCCTTGATGTCCCGCCAGCTTAGGCATGCGCCTCAAGGCCCGCAACTTGTCTTTTGCGGCGAAATCGGGTCTTGCTGCGGCCATGATCAAAAGCCTCCTCATTGCCAATCGCGGCGAGATCGCCTGCCGTATCATGGCGACCTGCCGTGACATGGGCATCCGTACCATTGCGGTCTATTCCGACGCCGACGCCCGCGCCAAGCATGTGCGCGAAGCCGATGAAGCCGTGCATATCGGCGCGGCGCCCGCGAGTGAGAGCTATCTCAACGCCGACCGGATCCTTGCCGTCGCCAAGGCCGCTGGCGCCGACGCGATCCACCCCGGTTATGGCTTCCTCTCGGAGAATGCCGCGTTTGCAGAGGATGTACGCGAGGCAGGCCTTATCTGGGTCGGCCCGCCGCCATCCGCCATCCGCGCGATGGGCCTGAAGGACGAAGCCAAGCGCATTGCCGAGGAAGCGGGCGTGCCCGTGTTGCCCGGCTATCGCGGCGAGGCGCAGGACCTGAAGACGCTGACCAATGCGGCCAAGGAGATCGGCTACCCGATCCTGATCAAGGCCATTGCGGGCGGCGGGGGCAGGGGCATTCGCCTCGTCACCAAGGCGGCCGACCTGAAGGACGAGCTTGAAAGCGCTGTGCGCGAGGCGACAAGCGCCTTTGGCGACGGGCGCGTCATGCTGGAGAAACTGGTCGAACAGCCAAGGCATATTGAAGTGCAGGTGTTCGGCGACAGCCACGGCAACACGGTCCACCTGTTCGAACGCGACTGCTCGCTGCAGCGCCGCCGCCAGAAAGTGCTGGAAGAGGCGCCTGCGCCCGGCATGCCGGATGATGTGCGCGCCGCGATGACGGACGCTGCCGTGAAACTGGCCGCAGCGGTCAAATATGAGGGCGCCGGCACGGTGGAATTCATCGTCGATGGCAGTCGCCCGCTCAGCCTCGACAGTTTCTGGTTCCTTGAGATGAACACGCGCCTGCAGGTCGAGCATCCGGTGACGGAAATGGTCACGGGTACCGATCTGGTCGAATGGCAGTTGCATGTCGCTTCCGGCGGCGAGCTTCCGCTTTCGCAGGACGAGATCACGCTGAACGGCCACGCCATCGAGGCGCGTATCTGCGCTGAAGACCCGTCCGAAGGCTTCCGCCCCGGCGCGGGCCTGATCCTCGAATTCGGCCTGCTGGAAGAGGTGGATGGCGAAACGGTCCGCTGGGATGCGGGCTTTGAGAGCGGCGACCGCGTGCCGTCCAGCTATGATTCCATGATCGCCAAGCTGATCGTCTGGGGCGAGGACCGCGATGAAGCGGCTGAGCGCCTGATCGACGCGCTGGCTCATACGCAGTTGGTCGGCGTGCCGTCGAATGCCGGGTTCCTGCGCCGCTGCGCCGCCTCCGATGCCTTCCTTGAGGCGACGCATCATGTGAACTGGATTGCGGAGCAGGGCGATGCGCTGACCGACGCGCCGGGGGCGCACCAGCATGCCTCCGTCATGGCCGTCTGCGATATCCAGCTTGATGCGCCGGGCGCAGCCAAGCCCTGGGATATCAAGGATGGCTGGCGCATGAACGCGGCGCCCCTGCACCGGGCTTCCGTGGCCGTTGGCGGGGATGCCGACTGGATCGACCCCGATGATTATGAGGTCGATGCAGACCTGCCGCTTCCGCTCGTGACAGACCTCTCGCCCCGCCGTTTCGCCGTCACGACGGCAGGCGACAGCGTGCTGGTCGAGGTGCCGGACTATGACGCCGATGTCGAAGCCCTGCTCGGCGGCGACGCGGTGAAGGCGCCGATGCCCGGCAAGATCATCGCCATGAACGTGAAGGCCGGGGACACGGTTACCCACGGCCAGACGCTGGCCGTGATGGAGGCCATGAAGATGGAACACAGCCTGGCTGCGCCGCGCGATGGCGTGGTTGAAGCCGTGTCAGGCGCGGTTGGCGAACAGGTTGCTGAGGGCGTGGTGCTGGTTCAGCTGGTGGAAGAGTAGCACCCCCGACACCGGAGTTTATCTGGCGCCTAAGCGCGCATCATAATCGCGTTGCATCAGATCAGTCAGGCGCGTCATATCGAGAGGCTGTTCCCCGCGCGTCACCGATAGGGCGTATTTGACCAGAGCCTGACGCTCTGGAGACGGACGCTCAACCACCATTATGCCTTCGCCAGAGTCGTACATGTGGCCATGTTTGCGGTAATTCGCACGGGCGGCGGTGAGGCTGTAATCATGGTTGGGGCCGCCGCGCACCTCGTCAGCGTCGGCGTCGTCCTGGCCGTCATCTTCCCACCAGCAAACGAGGCAAATGCCGTAAAGGCTGCGGCCCGCCAATGTGGTGAGTCCGCAGCATGGGCAGGCGACCCTTAGCTTGTGCATCAGCTTTTCAGTCGCGCCAGTGCCCGCTCGCGTCCGATCAATGGCATCAGGCTCGCCATGTCCGGCCCGTGTTCCTGTCCCGTCAGGGCCTTGCGGAGGGTCATGAACAGGCCCTTGCCCTTGCGGCCCGTCGCGGCTTTCACGGCGTTGGTCCATTCGCTCCAGGTCTCGGCGGTCAGCTCGCCTTCGGGCAGCAGGTCAGCCGCTTGCAGAACGAACTCCTTGTCCTCGGCATCGACCAGAGGTGCGGTGTCGCCAAACACGACATCGACCCAGGCGGACACGTCCGGCAGCAGCGAACAGTTCTGGCGCACGACGGTCCAGAAGGCTTCGTCGGCTGCTTTTGGATCAATCGCGGCGAGCCGGTCCTTCACATCCTCAAAGGGCAGGCCGTGGAGGATATGCGCGTTGAGCGACAGGAGGTCTGCCTCGTCAAAGCGCGCCGGGGCGCGGCCGATCTTGCCGAAGTCGAATTCGCCGGCCAGTTCATCGAGGCTGGTGCGTGCCTCGACATTGTCGGACGTGCCGATCTTGGCCAGCAGGCTGGTGATGGCCATTGGCTCATAGCCCTGCGCGCGCAGCTCGTCCATGGAGAGCGATCCGAGGCGTTTGGAGAGGCCCTGACCGTCGGCGCCGATCAGCAATGGCGTGTGGGCCATTTGCGGAGCGGTGCCGCCGAGCGCGAGGAAGATCTCGATCTGCGCGCCGGAATTGGTGACATGGTCCTCGCCGCGCACGACATGCGTGATTCCGGCGTCGATATCATCGACAACCGACGGCATCGTGTAGAGGTAGGAGCCATCCTCACGGATGAGGACAGGGTCTGACAGGCTCGACGTGTCGATGCTTTGCGGGCCGCGCACGAGGTCGTCCCATTCGACACGGTTGCCGGACAGTTTGAAGCGCCAGTGCGGCTTCACGCCATCG
>TARA_R110000787_G_scaffold127824_3_pt1 | contig 52488 bp, 48 predicted proteins | sample TARA_R110000787 | Tara Oceans TARA_R110000787 (sample SAMEA4397920) | marine metagenome | biome: Polar Biome; feature: [DCM] deep chlorophyll maximum layer (ENVO:01000326); material: water (ENVO:00002006), including particulate matter (ENVO:01000060) such as... | depth 35 m | reverse complement strand
TGCTGGCCCGTGCTATTGCAGGCGAAGCAGGCGTACCGTTTTTCTCCATCTCCGGTTCCGATTTTGTCGAAATGTTTGTGGGCGTCGGCGCCAGCCGTGTCCGTGACATGTTCGAGCAAGCGAAGAAAAACGCGCCGTGCATCGTCTTCATAGACGAAATCGATGCCGTCGGTCGTCATCGTGGCGCCGGTCTCGGCAACGGCAATGACGAACGCGAACAGACGCTGAACCAGCTACTGGTCGAGATGGATGGTTTTGAAGCCAATGAAGGTATCATCATCATCGCTGCAACCAACCGTCCCGACGTGCTGGATCCTGCTCTGCTGCGTCCCGGCCGTTTTGACCGTCAGGTTGTCGTCCCACGCCCCGATATCGAAGGACGCGAAAAGATTCTGGCAGTCCATATGAAGAAGGTGCCGCTGGCGCCCGACGTCGACCCGCGCACCATTGCACGCGGCACGCCCGGTTTCTCTGGCGCTGATCTGGCCAATCTGGTCAACGAGGCTGCCCTGATGGCGGCTCGCCGCGGCAAACGGATGGTCGCGATGAGCGAGTTCGAGGATGCCAAGGACAAGGTCATGATGGGCACCGAGCGCAAGTCGATGGTGATGACCGAAGACGAGAAGAAAATGACCGCCTATCACGAAGCCGGTCATGCTCTGGTCTCCGTGCACGAACCGGCCTCTGATCCGATCCACAAGGCGACGATCATCCCCCGTGGCCGTGCGCTTGGTATGGTCATGCGCCTGCCCGAACGCGACAATTACAGCTACCACCGCGACAAGATGCACGCCAATCTGGCGGTGTCGATGGGCGGCCGCGTCGCCGAGGAAATCATCTTCGGCTATGACAAGGTCTCGTCCGGCGCATCCGGCGATATCCAGTACGCGACCAAACTCGCTCGCGACATGGTCACCCAGTGGGGCATGTCGGACCTGATGGGGCCGTTGCAATATGAAGAGGAACAGGGTGAAACCTTCCTCGGCTATTCTCAGTCCCAGCGCGTCCATATGTCGGACGAAACCGCTAAGAAGATCGATCTGGAAATCCGCAAGCTGATCGACGACAGCTATGACCGTGCGAAGCATGTGCTGACCACGAACGAGAAGCAACTCCATGCCCTCGCCAATGCGTTGCTCGAATATGAGACGCTGTCCGGCGAAGATATCGACGAGCTGGTCGAAACCGGCAAGCTGTCGCGCCCGAATGGAGAGGTTGTCAAGCCGGCTGCCGTTCCTTCTGCCGGCGCGAGCATCCCGAAGGCGGGACGGAAGAAAAAAGGCCCGTTTGGCGATCCCAAACCGCAAGGCGCTTAACCCCCGCCTGCCAATGACAGAATAAGAAAAGGCCGCCCGGAATATTTCCGGCGGCCTTTTCTTTTGTCTCGAATAATCTTGCGCGGTGACGCGGCTTGCTTACCGGCGACCATAGTCTCCGGAAACACCGGCGCTGCGTGGTGGTGCAGCGGCGGTCAAGCGAAGCGCTTCAGCCGACTGGCTGATCGAACCGATTTCATCCGGCGTATCATCATCGTCGATGAGAACCTTCTGCAGCGACTGGATCAGGCTTTCTTCCAGATCCTTCGGCTTGACGGTTTCTTCTGCGATTTCGCGCAGCGCCACAACCGGGTTTTTATCACGATCGCGGTCAACAGTCAGCTCTTCGCCGCCTGAAATCTCACGTGCGCGCTGGGCAGCGAACAACACCAGATCAAACCGGTTTGTTACTTTATCGACGCAATCTTCAACGGTAACGCGAGCCATAAGCCGCTCCTGATTCTGCAAAATATTGGAAAAGAAGCCTGCATCTAGGGATATCAGCTGGATTTGTCAACAAATCCGGTGTGCTGTGAACATTCATAAACAATCTAATGGTTTGTCGGTACGCCGGTGATAATCTATGCCTCCCAGCCATGGAAAGCGTCACCGCCAACAACCCGATATTGCCATCCGATCCGCCAATATGGCTTGGCGTCGGCGAGAATCGCTTGCGACTGGTCCGCGCCGCCGCGGAACGTCTCGCCGCGCTGGTGAACATGATCGAAAGAGCGGAAAAAAGCCTCAAGCTTTTCTTCTACATGTTCGAGGATGACCGCACCGGCCGGAGAATTCTGGATATATTGATCGCCGCCTGCGAACGCGGCCTGGCCGTCGAAATGATGGTCGACAGCTTCGGTTCAAACGGTACATCGCGAAGTTTTTTTGATCCGCTGATCGAAGCGGGCGGAAAATTCAAGATTTTCAGCCCGCGCTTTTCGACCAGCTATTTTGTCCGCAACCACCAGAAAATGATCATCGCCGATGATTGCTGCGCGCTGATCGGCGGATTCAACATTGCCGACGCCTATTTTGACATGGCCCAGCAAAACGGAGAGAGCCTCCCGGTCGGCGATAGCTGGGAAGATCTCGGCCTCGAAATCGAAGGGCCCGAAGTCAGAAATCTCGCCAACTATTACCGGCTGTTGTCCGACTGGGTCTATCGCGACAATGGCAATATCCGTTCGCTGCAAAAAATGGTGCGGCACTGGAAGGCCGGTGACGGCCAGTTTCGCTGGCTGCTCGGCGGACCGAGCAATCGTCTGAGCCGCTGGGCGTGGGCGATCAAGAAAGATCTCGAGAATGGCAGCAGGCTCGATCTCGTCTCCGCCTATTTTTCGCCGGGACAAGGCCTTTTGCGCCGCATTGGCAGAATATCGAAACGTGGCGGGGAGAGCCGGATCATCTTGCCCGGAAAAACCGATAATGCGGCGACGATCGGTGCCAGCAGATTATTGTACGGATATCTGCTGAAGCGCCATGCCCGTCTGTTCGAATATCACCCCAAGCGGCTGCACACCAAATTGGTGGTTGTCGACGATGCGGTCTATATCGGCTCCGCAAATTTCGATTTGCGCAGCCTGTATATCAATGTCGAGATGATGTTGCGGGTCGAAGATGCCGCATTTGCCGGTCATGCGCGCAGCGTGATCGACATCATTCACGAGCAGACAGAGGCGATCACACCGGAACTGCACAAGTCGCGCCGGTCCTTTCTGAACCGGCTGCGCTGGACCATATCCTACTTTGTCGTGAATACGCTCGACTATAGTGTTACCCGCCGACTCAATTTCGGAATCAAGAAATAGCTCCGCCTTTTTCGCATTCGGGCCAATTTCCGGACCAACTTCACCATTCTGTCGCAGGACAAGAATCGTTCATCGCAATTCGCGGTTATGACTCTGTTAAGACAGAGCCACGTAGCTAGGAGGAGCGATGAGTATTCCAATATCAGATGATCGGCAGTGCATATGACCCAGTTTCGGTATATTTTCACATTGCTGCTAACCACCATATTGGCCGCATGCGTGTCCGCTCCCGACCGGCCATCGGTTCAACGGGACACACCCCCGCCCCCGACATATAAAAATCCCGCGCCAACGGAAACGCCGCGCGCCACTGCGTCGCGTGACCGCCCCGATCCGGCGCTGGTCCGCGAAATTGCCGATCTTTGGCGGAGCTTCCCGGGCACAACGGGGATTGCAGTCAAGCGGATCGACGGTGACTGGGAAATCGGTCACAGGATGGATCAATATTTCCCGCAGCAGAGCGTCTCCAAACTCTGGGTCGCGCTGACCCTGCTCGACAAAATCGATCAGGGCCGCGCCTCCTTGTCGGATTCCATCCGCATCGGCAAAGAAGATTTGACGCTATTCCACCAGCCCATGGCGGCGGAAGTCGAAAAGAACGGTGCCGTCGTAAAGTCTGTCTACACCTTGCTTGAGCAAGCATTGGCGAGCAGCGACAATACGGCAAATGACGCTCTGCTCAATCATGCAGGCGGGCCGGAAGCCGTGCGCAAGTTCATCGCAAAAAACGATCTCGGGAAAATCCGCTTCGGCCCTGGTGAACGCTTGTTGCAGAGCGGCATCGCCGGAATGGAATGGCGGCAGAATCTGTCCTACGGGCGTACATTCTATGCAGCCCGGGCAAAAATACCGGTCGAGCAACGACGCCAGTCGCTCGACGCCTATCTCGCCGATCCGGTCGACGGGGCAAGTCCGCAAGCGATTGTTCGCGCGCTCGACAAACTGGCCCGCGGCAAGCTGCTGTCGGAAAATTCGACCAATTTGCTGCAATCGATATTGAAACGGACGAGAAGCGGGCCGAACCGGCTTAAGGCAGGCGTTCCTGCCGGTTGGGAATTTTTGCACAAAACCGGCACCGGTCAGGTGCTTGGCCCGGTCGCAACCGGATATAATGATATCGGTATCATGACGGCGCCGGACGGCACCCGCTATGCCGTGGTCGTGATGCTGGGCGATACGACCGCATCCATCCCGGAACGGATGCGGCTGATGCAGTCGGTGACCCGGGCCGTTGCCCGTTACCACCCGGGCTGATCGCTATTCGCTATCGGCGGCCGGTGCCGGTGTGGCCGTCTCCGGTGTATCGATTGCTTCAGGCGGACTATTGCGCTCGTCGAGCATCTTTGCCGCTTCATCCAGTGCCTTTGCCTCGCCGATGGTAACGCCACCGGGGCCGGGATCATTCTCGGCAGGACCGCAAGCAGCCAGTCCGGTCAATATCATGATGCTGACTATATTTTTCATGCCGTCTCCATAATGCCAATCCGGACTGAGCCAAAGACAAAAAAAAGGGCCACCCGGGGGCAGCCCTTTTTTCTAAATCTCGCTAAAAATTTAGTTGAGTTCTTTTTTCGCAGCGGCAGCGGCTTTGTCTACTGCAGCATTCGCAGCATCTTTAGCAGCTGAACCGGCTGCTGATGCAGCTTCACCAGCGGCTACAGCAGCTTCACCAGCGGCATCAGCAGCAGCACCGGCTTCAGCAGTCGCGTCAGCAGCAGCTTCGCCCATGGCGTCGGTTGCGCCTTCAGCGGCATCCATTGCATCATCAGCAGCTTCTTCAGCGGTTGCTTCTGTGCCTTCTACGGCTTCTTCTACACCGGTTTCAGCATTGTCAGCGCCGGAGCAAGCAGCCAAGCCAAGTGCAGCGGCCAAAACGATTGATGTTGTAACTTTTTTCATTGGGGTAAACCTTTGTTATATTCCTCAAAAAACCAAGCAGGGCGAGAGGCGTTCTACCGCCAATGTCCTACGGTGGACGTATCTAGCGTTTTGGCCGAACGAACGCAATGAAGAACCTGATGTGACATTTTCATGACCTGTAAATTCTACTGTCATCGCGATCTCCGACAAATATTAAACGCGGAAAATCAAGTCGATTGACCAGATATAAAGATTTCTTTATATAGTAATTCGACATGGATCATATCTTAAACATTTTCAGAGCACTTGCCGACCCTACGCGGTTGCGAATCGTGCTGTTGCTGCAAAAAATGGAACTGGCTGTCGGTGAACTTGCACAGATACTGAACCAGAGTCAGCCACGGATTTCACGCCACATCAGAATATTGGATGAAGCCGGACTGGCTGAGCGGCGAAAGGAAGGGAGCTGGGTTTTCCTGAAACCCGGCCCCGCATCCGAGCTGGAGATACTGGGCCGCATTTTCCGGTCTGACAAGGTGGCCAAGTCGGAACAGGCGATGCAGGACCAGGCGCAGCTTTCATTGGTCCGCAAAGCCCGCGCCGAGATGGCGGAACGCTATTTTTCCGCGCATGCCGAGGAATGGGATGCGATCCGCTCGCTGCACCTGCCCGAAGCAGAAGTCGAACGGGCGATGCTCGTCTTGCTGAAAGATGCGCAGCTCGGCAAGATGCTGGATATCGGGACCGGGACGGGGCGGATGGTCGAACTGTTCGGGCCGTCAGCCCAATCGGTCATCGCGCTCGACAAAAGTCCGGAGATGTTGCGGCTGGCCCGGGCAAAATTGCTCGAAAGCGAAGCCGCCAACGGATCGGCTCTGGTACAGAAAACGGAATTGAAACAGGGCGACTTCAACCAGCTGCCGGTGGAAAATTGCGCGGTCGATAGCGTCATTCTCCATCAGGTCCTGCATTATGCCCAGCATCCCGAAGCGGTGCTTGTCGAAGTGTCGCGGGTATTGAAATCCAACGGTTTCGTCCTGATCGCAGATTTTGCCGCCCATGACCGGGAGGATTTGCGCACCGAACATGCGCACGCACGTCTGGGCTTTAGCGATGACAGCATGAAACGCTGGCTCACCGCCTCGAAGCTTGAACTGGTGCAAACCAGAACCCTTGATGGGGGTGAACTGACGGTAAAGATCTGGGTCGCCAGAAAGCCGGCCATAACCAGCCTGCATCCCGACGCCGACAAAGCGGCCTCTCGGTCTGAAAATTTGAAAAGAGCAACAGCATGAACAACACCACACGGCCAATGGGCTTCAACGAGCTGGAAGAAGCCAAACGGGCGCTGGATGTGCCGCTGTTCGCGGGACTGAGCGGGGACGCCGATGTCTCGTTCGAATTTTTCCCGCCAAAATCGGAAAAAATGGAAAAAACCCTGTGGGATAGCGTGGTCACTCTGGAGCCGCTCAATCCGCGATTTGTTTCGGTCACTTATGGAGCCGGCGGCACCACGCGCGAACGCACCCATGCTACGGTCGCCAGGATCGCCAAAGAAACCAATATTCCTGCAGCGGCCCATCTGACCTGCGTCGGCGCAAGCAAAGCGGAAATCGCCGAGGTTGCGAAATCCTATTGGGAGGCGGGCGTTCGCCATATAGTCGCTTTGCGCGGCGATCCGCCGTCGGAGGGTCAGGCCTTCGAACCGCATCCGCAAGGCTATGCCAGCGCTGCGGAACTGGTAAAAGGCCTGAGCGACATTGCGCCGTTCGAAATATCGGTCGCCGCCTATCCGGAGACCCATCCGGAAGCCGACTGCCCGCAAACCGACCTCGACAATCTGAAGCGCAAGCTGGATGCCGGGGCAAGCCGGGCGATCACGCAGTTCTTCTTTACCGCAGAGGCCTTTTTCCGCTTTCGCGATGCTGCGGCCGCAGCCGGTATCGACGCCGAGCTGGTTCCCGGCATTCTGCCGGTTTCCAACGTCGCCCAGACCCGCAAATTTGCCGGCATGTGCGGCGCCGAAATTCCCGGCTGGATGAATGACCTGTTCGAGGGTCTGGATGACCATCCTTCGGCGCGGCAATTGATCGCCGCCACGGTGGCAGCGGAATTGTGCCGCAAGCTTTATGCCGGTGGCGTTCGCCAGTTTCATTTTTATACGCTCAACCGGGCCGAACTCAGCTACGCGATTTGCCACTTGCTCGGCAAGCGCCCGAATGGGGCCCGCCAGGAGAAAGCAGCATGACCAGCGCGCGCGAACAATTGCAGAAACTGGCTGCGGAACGCATCCTCGTATTTGATGGCGGCTATGGCACCGCGATCCAGAATTACCGGCTTGGCGAAGAGGATTATCGCGGCAGTCTCGACCTCACCGATGACCAGAAGGGCAATAATGATCTGCTCAGCCTGACCCGTCCGGATATTATCGAGGCCATTCACACATCCTATCTCGAAGCGGGCGCCGACATTATCGAAACCAACACGTTCAGCTCTACCGAGATCAGCCAGGCCGATTATGGCTGCGAGCATCTGGTTCGCGATCTCAACGTCAAGTCCGCAGAAATCGCCCGTGCGGCCTGCGACAAGGCCGAAGCCAGGGATGGCCGCCCGCGCTTTGTCGCCGGATCCGTCGGCCCGACCAACAAGACCCTGTCGCTGTCGCCCGACGTGAACGATCCCGGTTTCCGCGAAATTGAATATGATTATCTGAAAGGCGTTTACCGGGCGCAATGCGATGCCCTGATCGACGGTGGTGTCGACTTCCTGTTGATCGAGACGATCTTTGATACGCTCAACGCCAAATGCGCTGGCATGGCGGCGATGGAAGCGGCAGAAGCAAGCGGGCGGGACGTGCCGTTAATGATATCGATGACCCTGACCGACCTGTCGGGTCGCAATCTCTCCGGCCATACGGTCGAGGCTTTCTGGCACGCGGTCCGGCATCTCAAGCCGCTGACCATCGGGCTCAACTGTTCTTTCGGAGCGGACCAGCTCAGGCCGCATCTGGCGATGCTGTCGAAAGAGGCGAACGCGCTGATCATGGCCTATCCCAACGCTGGCCTGCCCAATGATCTAGGCGAATATGACGAAATGCCGCAAGAGACGGCGGAATTAATCGGCGATTGGTTGAAAGACGGTCTGGTCAATATCGTCGGCGGTTGCTGTGGCACCACACCGGAGCATATTGCCGCCATTGCCGGTGCCGTGGCTGACCAGGAACCGCGCAAGATACCGAAGATTACTGTCAGGACACGTCTGTCGGGTCTCGAACCGTTCACGATGGCGGCATGAGCCGAGCGTAATCAGGTTCGTGGCGCTCCCGCCATGACTGGATAGACTATTAATCGCCCTTCGGCTTCGGTCGAGACCAACGGATGATATCACGAATTATGAACCAATCCTCTTCCACCAATTTCGTCAATATCGGCGAACGCACCAATGTCACCGGCTCCGCCCGCTTCAAGAAGCTCATCCTCAACGATGACTATGAAGCAGCGGTCGAGGTCGCTCGCCAGCAGGTCGAGAACGGCGCGCAGGTGATCGATATCAACATGGACGAAGGCCTGCTCGACGCGCATCATGCGATGACGACCTTTCTCAAGCTGATCTCTGCCGAACCCGATATCGCGCGCGTTCCCGTGATGATCGACAGCAGCAAATGGTCGGTGATCGAGGCCGGGCTGAAATGCGTGTCCGGCAAACCGATCGTCAATTCGATCTCGATGAAGGAAGGCGAGGAGGAATTTCTCAACCACGCCCGCAAATGCATGGCTTATGGTGCGGCAGTAGTGGTCATGGCCTTTGACGAGACCGGTCAGGCGGATACCAAAGAGCGCAAGATCGAAATTTGCGAGCGCGCCTACAAGCTGCTCACCGGCATCGGCTTCCCGCCGGAAGATATTATTTTCGATCCCAATGTTTTTGCCATCGCCACCGGCATTGATGAGCACCGCCGCTACGGGCTCGATTTTATCGAGGCGACCCGCGAGATCAGGAAGCGCTGCCCGCATGTCCATATTTCCGGCGGCCTTTCCAATCTGTCGTTCAGCTTCCGAGGCAATGAACCGGTGCGCAAGGCGATGCACAGCGTCTTTCTCTACCACGCAATTCCTGCCGGCATGGACATGGCGATCGTCAACGCCGGCCAGCTTGATATTTACGACGACATCGATCCGGAACTGCGCGAGCTTTGCGAAGATGTCATATTCGACCGGCGCGACGACGCGACCGACCGGCTGATCACGCTCGCGGAAAAATTCCGCGGCACCGATGAAGTGGCGGAAAAGGCGGCGGCGGAATGGCGCGGCTATGAAGTGCACAAGCGTCTGGAACATGCGCTGGTCAAGGGCATCGACGCCCATATCATCGAAGATACCGAGGAAATGCGTCTCGCCGTCAAAGCGCGCGAGGGTCGCCCGATCGAAGTGATCGAAGGACCGTTGATGGACGGCATGAATGTCGTCGGCGACCTGTTCGGGTCCGGCAAGATGTTCCTGCCGCAAGTGGTCAAATCCGCGCGCGTCATGAAAAAGGCCGTCGCCCACCTTTTCCCCTATATCGAAGCGGAAAAAGACGAGAATGCCAAAGGCAAGGGCAAGATCATCATGGCCACGGTCAAGGGCGATGTGCATGATATCGGCAAGAATATTGTCGGTGTTGTGTTGCAGTGTAACGGCTTTGAAGTCATCGATCTTGGCGTCATGGTGTCGTGGACCGATATATTGAAAGCCGCCAATGAAAATGACGCGGATATCATCGGCCTGTCGGGACTGATCACACCCTCGCTCGATGAAATGGTAACCGTTGCCGAAGAAATGGAACGGGCAAAAATGACCATGCCGCTGCTCATCGGCGGTGCGACCACATCCAAAACCCATACCGCGTTGCGTATCGAACCCGCCTATAGCGGCCCGACCATCTATGTGCTCGACGCCAGCCGCGCCGTCGGTGTCGCGTCACAGCTGGTCAGCGACACGCAGGCCGAACCCTTTATCGCAAAAACCCGGGAAGATTATGAGCAGGTCCGCATCGCGCGGGCGGGCAAGACCGGAAAGAAACTGGCGACGCTCGAAGAAGCGCGCGCCAATGCCGCTGTGGTCGACATGAGTCTCAAGGCTGCGGCCCCGGCCAAGCCGGGACTGCACGTCTATGAAGACTGGGACCTCGCAGAGCTGCGCGACTATATCGACTGGACTCCCTTTTTCAGGGCATGGGAACTGGCCGGCAATTATCCCGCAATCCTGACCGACAAGATTGTCGGCGAAAGCGCGAGTGACCTGTTCCGCGATGCGCAGGTGATGCTCGACCAGATTATCGAGGAAAAGTGGCTGACCGCTAAAGGCGTCGCTGGCCTGTGGCGGGCGCGGCGCGACGGCGATGACATATTGGTTTCACTGGACAATGAGGAATATAATCTGCCGATGCTGCGGCAGCAGGTCGTCAAACGCGGCGGCAAACCGAATAATTGTCTCGCCGATTTCATCGATACCAGCGACGACTGGATCGGCGGCTTTGCGGTTACCGCCGGCCATGGCATTGACGAACATGTCCAGCGGTTCGAGATGGACAAGGATGATTATAACAGCATCCTGCTAAAGGCTCTTGCCGACCGGTTTGCCGAAGCCTTCGCCGAACGCATGCACGAACATGTCCGCAAGTATCTGTGGGGCTATGCGGCGGATGAAAATTTGAACAACAAGGACCTGATCCGGGAAAAATATCAGGGCATCCGCCCTGCCCCGGGCTATCCCGCCTGTCCGGACCATAGTCTGAAACCGATCCTGTTCGAGATGCTGGATGCGACGGCGAACACCGGTATCGAGCTCACCAGCGGCTTCGCGATGACGCCGACGGCTGCGGTTTCGGGCTTCTATTTCGCCCATCCGCAAGCCGATTATTTCGGGGTCGCGCGGATCAGTGAAGACCAGGTTGAAGAATATGCCACAAGGCGCGGTGTGTCTGTCGAACAGGCGCAGCGATGGTTGCGGCCCAATCTGAACGAATAGTCCACCTCATTAACCGGTTAACCTCTGTCGCTCAGCCTGAATTCATTTGGGACGGCATAAGCATAGCTATTGTTTGCCGTTGCGGCAGACGATAATGAGACTGCCCTATTCTTCCGATTCAGGATGGCCGAAATGAACTTCAAGACCCCTTTGATTGCCGCCGCTATCTTCGCCACGCTTGCCGGAACCACTGCACAGGCGCAGCGCGTCGCTCCCTTTACGGTCATGGAAACCGGCCAGGCCTATCAAAGGCTGGCGGACGCGGTTGCTGCCATTGGCGGCAATAATGCGACCATCGTCATCGCACCCGGCTCCTATGGCGATTGTGCGGTGCAGACAGCGGGCCGGATCACCTACAAAGCTTCCGTCCCGGGTCAAACCATCCTCGATGGCGGTGTCTGCGAGGGCAAGGCATCGCTTGTCCTGCGCGGCAAAGCAGCAACTATTGACGGAATCATCTTCCAGAACCAGCGCGTTCCCGATGGCAACGGCGCCGGCATCCGGATCGAACGCGGCGACCTCTATGTTTACAACGCGATGTTCCGCAATGCCGAAGAAGGCATATTGAGCGCCGACGATCCGAGCGCCGAGATTGTCATCGACCGGTCCACCTTCCAGCGGCTCGGACGCTGCGATCGCGGCCTGTCCTGCGCGCACAGCATCTATATCGGCGATTTCGGTTCGCTGAAGGTGACCAACAGCCGGTTCGAGAAGGGCAATGGCGGACATTATGTCAAAAGCCGCGCCCCACGGGCGACGATCACCAACAATAGTTTTGACGATACACAGGGCCGCGCCACCAATTACATGATCGACCTGCCGGCCGGCGCGACCGGCGTGATCAGCGGTAATGTCTTTGTCCAGGGCCAGAACAAGGAAAACTATAGCGCCTTTATCGCCATCGCGGCCGAAGACAGGGACCATAGTTCAGCGGGACTGAATATTCATTCGAACAACGCGTCACTCGCCAAGGGTGTAAAACGGAACACCTGGTTCGTCGCCGACTGGAGCGGCGACGAATTGCGGATCGCTAACAACAGTCTCGGACAAGGCCTGACCCGCTACCAGCGGCGCTAGGGTCTCGCCGCCAACCGGTTCATTCGCAGCTGTTTGCAGGGCCGCCGTCGATATCCAGACATTGTCCGTCTGTTTGATCCGCAGTGATTTCCACGCCGATCAGCGCGCCCAGAGTCGGAGCGATATCGACGGTCATTACCGACAGAGGCTGTTCAAAATGCTGGATGCCCTCGCGCCAGAACAGGATCGGTACCCGGCGGTCATAATCCCAGGGACTGCCGTGGGTTGAAACATAGCCGCGCTGGGTCGTGGCAATCGGTGTGATCCCCTTTTTGAGCAGGACGATAAAATCGCCGGACCGGTCGGGGTTGAAAGACGCGCGCGCACGCTCGGCCAGCGTCCATCCTTCGGGCGATCCGCGCGGAATCTCGATCGACGCGATGTCGTCACGGTCCAGCACCATCTCGACCTGATCATGGGCCGCGATCAGCGCGATGGCGCTATCCTTGACCTGTTCCCGCTGCTCTTCTGACAACTCGAGACTGACATAATAGTCGCCAAATGGTCCGTCCGCGTAGAGCACGGGCTTGTCGCCCGGAATGTTCAGCCCCGCCGCAACCTTCTTGCCGATCGTCTTTGCATTGAGATCGGGGTCGATACGCTGGGCCGTCGGCACGCCCTGCTGGCTCATCCGTTCCGGCAGGTCCAGACCGCCATGATCGGCCGTCAGCATCACGACATAGTCAATCTCTTGCGCGTCCAATATGTCGAAAAAGTCGCCAAGTGACCGGTCCAGTTCACCCATCTGGATGCACATTTCGAGACCCTCGGTGCCAAAGGCATGGCCGATATAGTCGGTCGCGGACAGTCCCACGGATATCACGTCCGTCGCCTCGCCCTGCCCCAGTTTCATGTCATTAATCACCGCGGTTGCCGCCGCGATTATCGACCTGTCGAAATCAGGCGAGCCGCGGTATATACTGGCGGCGCCGTCGGGACGCTCGAAAGCATATTCGCCGACAGATTTGCCCTCTCCGTGCATGATCTTCGCGCTATGCGCGGAACAGCTGGCCGGTATCTCGAATGCCGGACGGGCCTTGTCAATTTTCGCGCCGATAACCTCGTTCAACCTCGCCACCGCAGGCATGATCTTGCGGCCCTTCAGGGTGGAAAATCCCTTGCCTTGCCACCAGTAAATCTCGTCAACATCGTGGCCGCCCATCATCAGGGCTGCCCGGTCCTTGCCCGCCACCGCGACATTGCGCGATTTTGGCGATATTTTCTTCAGCCGCTCGCCCAATGTGGGCACCAGAAGATGCCAGGCGGAAGCGACAAAATCACCCTGCGTTGCAGCCGTGATATCGCCAAAGCTGGTGCCCGCGATCCGTTCGTCTTCGGCGCAATAGACGGTCTTGTCTTCGCGTTCGATCGACTGGTCGATCCAGTTATTGGCGATGATCCCGGCGCGCCCGGAATGCACACCGGTCATGATCGTCGAATGGCCCGGGCAGGTTTCGGTTGCAGCATGGGACTGATAGCCGGACGGGAACACCACACCATTTGCCAGCCGTTTCAGGCCATCGGTAAAACTGCTGCGATATTCGGCGAACAGATCGGCGGAGAACTGGTCCACCGAAATGGCAACGACCAATTTCGGCTGGGCTGGCTCCGCGCTATTGTGATCTTCGGCATTTGCCGTTCCCGAAATTGTGATAAGCGCAGCCAGAGCTGTAACTATGGTCGGTTTTCGCACGAATTGTCCCCACTGAATGAAAGCGCCTATGGAAAGTGATCTAGCAATAGACTAGATGCGGATAAACAGGAAATAGTGAGTTTTTATGACATTTGATTTTCGCATTTTCTCGGTAATGCTGGCGTTGGTTGCGCTGGTCATTGCTCCGGCGGCCGAAGCGCAGAACCGGCTCGGCAATAGCGAATTGAATGTACCGGCCACGCTCATCGCCGAAACGCAACAGGTCAAAGCCGGGCAAAGCGTAACCCTGGCCTTTGTCATGGAACCCAAGCCAACCTGGCACGGCTATTGGGAAAATCCAGGCGATGCCGGCATCGGCATGAGCTTCAACTGGACCCTGCCCGCAGGCGTGATCGCCGGGAAACCGAAATTTCAGGTCCCCGATACGCTGCTGATCTCGGGCATCATGAACTATGTTTACAAGGGCGATTATGCGGTGCTGGTCGATCTCGTCCTGTCCGATGATGTCCGGCCCGGTCCCTTGCCGATTTCGGTAAAATCGGAATGGCTGTCCTGCACCGACGAGATTTGCGTACCCGAACAGGATGATCTGTCAATCACGCTGCAGGTCGCCGGCAAAGACGCTCCGCTTGTGCTCGACAAAAGATTCAACGGGTTCCGCGCGGCCCTGCCCCGGCCTCTGGGCAGCGAAGCGAGCTTTGCCGTCACCGACAATCTCTTCCGCCTGTCGGTTCCCCTGCCGGCCAGTGTCGAGATTGACAGTCCCTATTTCTTCATCCTTGAAGACGGCGTTGTCGACTATGCCGCACCACAGAAATTCACGCGCGACGGCGATCGCCTGATCCTCGAGACCGATGCGCGCGGCGACGGGTTTGACGCGATCAACGGCATTTTGAAAATCGGCGATCACACGGGTTTCCTGATATCCGCAGTCAAAGGCGATGTCGCCATGACCGGCCTGCCACTGGCAGGAGACGATCCGAAGAGCGAGAGCAATGGGTCACTGCTTTTTTTGGCGCTGGGCGGCGCATTATTGGGCGGCCTGCTGCTCAACCTGATGCCCTGCGTCTTTCCGATACTCAGCCTGAAAGCGATCAGTCTGGCCAAGGCTGGCGGCAGTGAAGCCGTCGTCCGCCGCGACGCTCTGGCTTATACCGCTGGCGTTGTGCTGGTCGCCACCGCCCTTGGCGCGGTTCTGCTCGGCCTGCGGGCCAGCGGAGCGGCCGTCGGCTGGGCGTTCCAGCTGCAGGATCCGCGGATCATCTTTGTCCTGCTCGCGCTGGTAACGGCCATCGGGCTTAATCTGGCCGGCCTGTTCGAACTGCCCAATGTCAATTTCGGCAACAAGCTGACCCGGAAAGACGGCGCAGCCGGTTCCTTCTGGACCGGTGCGCTCGCCGCCTTTGTAGCCACGCCCTGCACCGGCCCGTTCATGGCAGCCGCTCTCGGTGCGACAATCGTCCTGCCGCCGGTGGCTGCGCTGGTGATCTTTGCCGGTCTCGGCATCGGCCTGGCCCTGCCCTTTCTGCTTATCGCCTTTGTCCCGGCTATACGCAGCCGCCTGCCCAAGCCCGGGCCCTGGCTGGACAGCTTCCGCAAGATCATGGCCATCCCGATGTTCCTCACCAGCATCGGCCTGATCTGGTTGCTCGGCCGCCAGATTGGCACCGATGCGCTCGGTCTGTCGCTAATCTTCCTGCTCACGGTCAGCCTGATCCTGTGGTGGTTCGGCGGGGGACAGATGAAAGGTCTGTCCCGCGGCGCGCTGACCAGCGCGGCCATGGTCGCTGCAGTTCTGGGCGGTATCATCGCCCTCCCGGGGGACGAGGCGATGAACAGCCAGAAGCTTGCGCACTCGTCCGCCGCGACATTGCCCAGCGAACCGTTTAGCGAAGCGCGCCTTTCTGAACTGCGCGCGTCCGGCCAGCCGGTTTTTGCCTATTTCACCGCTGACTGGTGCATCACCTGCAAGGCCAATGAGGCCACCGCCATCCAGCGCACCGAAACCGCCGATGCATTCGAAGCCGCCAAAGTTGCCGTGTTGATGGGAGACTGGACACGGCCCGATCCCGTGATCAGCCGGTTTCTGGAGCAGCATGGCCGGGCCGGCGTGCCGCTCTATCTCTATTATGCGCCCGGCGAGGAACCCGTCATCCTCCCGCAGATTCTGACCGTAGCAACATTGGTGGATTTGGTCGATAAATCGGTATAAACTGCCCCCTTGCTTCCACCCCCGATGAACGGAGACAATTCATGAGGAACCCTGCATCCATAGCCGTGACGGCCATCGCCACCATCGCACTAGCCAGCCCTGTGGCGGCAGCGCAAAAAACCGGCGCCATCGCCCAGGATTTCAAACTCACTGATGTAAACGGTAAAACCGTTCAGCTGTCACAATTTCGCGGCAAGACCGTTGTGCTCGAATGGCATAATCCCGGCTGCCCTTTTGTCAGCAAACATTATGACAGCGGCAATATGCAGGCGACCCAGAAAGCGGCGCGGCAACAGGGCGCTGTCTGGTTGACGATCAACAGCGGCGCCAAGGGCAAACAGGGTCATATGACTGGTGCCGAAGCGAAAGCGCTTATTGCCAAGCAGAATATCCAGTCGACCAACTATCTGTTCGACACCAAAGGTCTGGTCGGCAAGGCCTATGACGCCAAGACGACGCCCCACATGTATATTATCGATGGCGCGGGCATATTGGTCTATCAAGGCGGGATCGATGACAAGCCGACCGCCAATCCGGCAGATATCAAATTGGCGCGCAATCATGTGCTGGCGGCTCTGTCCGAGATGAAATCCGGCGACAAGGTCAGCGTCGCCTATTCGCGGCCCTACGGCTGCTCGGTCAAATACGCTTCCTGAACCGTCTGCAAGTTGCAGGACCGGCACGCAAACTCTACGCGCGCGCCAGCCCTGCGCCCCAGGGTCTCCGGATATGATGACGGCGTACGAACCCCCGAAAGTCGCCATCGACAGGTCTCCGGACCCAATGCGAAAACAGTTGCAACTCGTCGCTCAACCGGAGGGTCGGGGACAGATTCGATACACAACCGGAATCTGTCCCCTCCTTTGTTCCGACAGCGTGCGACCCTATCTAAAGGCGCCGGCGGTCAAACTTCTCCGTCCCGCCCGCCGGTTATCACCGGCGGTGGAGGTAATTTTTCTAGCGTCTCGATGCTAGCCCCGCTCTATTCCGGTACTCAGGAACATGCTGCTTGGGCCACTTCTTGTCACTGTGGTCTGTATACTGGCCTTGTAGACAACCTGCTATGAACAAGGGTGTAAAGAGATGTATCTTAACGCAAGGTGCTGAATTAGCCCTATTTTATTATTAAGCGCCGTAGCCCGCAGGCGGCCTATATTCTTCCGGCTCTGGCGAGGGTTTCACGCCCCGTCAGGAAATGCATGATTTTACAGATAGTTGCGGCCGTTACCGATTCGCGCGCTGTTTGGGCGCTCGCGAAAGCCCTAGCCGGGCTTGCGAAACCGCATCACGAACCTGTCGGTTTTGCCACGAACCGCCGGATCGAAGACATTTTTTTCCAGATCGTCGTCGGGATTGGCGAACATCTCGTTTTCCCCGTCCAGCACGAAACCGGCCTTCAGGAAATCTGAGCGCGCGGTTGCCGGATCGATCCTGTGGGTCTTCTCTACCACTGCGCGGGTATCGCCCGCAGAGCCGACGTGATCAATCACAGCGACAACGCCGCCCGGTTTCATACCTGCATATAGATTTGCCAGTATCGCAGCCGGGTCCATTCTTTCCATTTTGAACTGTTCGCTTTCCCAGTAAAAATCATGGTAGATCAGGTGGAGCATGGCAAAGTCGATGCTGTCCGCTGCCGGTTTGTAATCCGGCAATTGCGAAGCCACCATCGTCACATTGGGTTGCCGGGCAGCGACGTCCGCCCATTTTTGCTTAGACTGGTCACTGGAAACAAATTGCGGCGGATTAACCGCCACAACCGTTCCGTCGGGCCCAACGGCACGCCCCAGAATTTCGCTATAATAGCCGCCGCCAGCAAAAATATCGAGAACGGCATCGCCGGTTTCGAGGCCCATGAAGGCAAGCACCTCTGCCGGACTGCGGCTCTCGTCGAGCGCGACATCCGCCTCATCCCGCCCCGGAGCGGTCACCGCGGAAGCAAAATCGGGTGCCGTTTCCGCTGCATCAGTCGTCGATTGGGGCGCCATTTCTCCCGCATCGACCGGAGCCGCAATCGCCAATACGGAAGTCGCCAATGTCAAAAATATCGAAGCACGCATGATTGTCTCTCCCCAGAATATTGGGAGCAACATGAACCGGCCGGCACTTGCGCACAAGCTATAGCCAGTCCGTTAGTCTACTTGAGAATGTCGTTTATCGAAACAGTAGCGCAACTACATCTTCCGCTGCGTCTTGCCATAACCCATTTTCCGCGTCCCCGGTCGTCCTTCGGTCGACCTGCCTTTCGGTTGCGCGACCTGCAAGTCGGCAGGCAGCCCAAGCTCTTCGGCTTCCAGCTTGCGGATCTCGTCACGCAGGCGGCCTGCGGTTTCGAATTCAAGATCAGCCGCTGCATCGCGCATCTGTTTCTCCAGACTTTCGATATGCGCACGCAGATTATGGCCGACGAGAGGTTTGCCGTCGTCCCGGACTGCACCGGTGACCATATCCTTGGCTGTGGCGTGGGCGACAATGTCACCGATATTTTTCTTGATCGATTGCGGGGTGATGCCGTGCTCGAGATTATATTCGACCTGCTTCTCGCGGCGGCGATCGGTCTCGCTGATCGCGCGTTCCATCGATCCGGTCATCCGGTCGGCATAGAGTATCACCCGCCCGTCGACATTACGCGCGGCACGGCCGATGGTCTGGATCAGCGATGTTTCGCTGCGCAGGAAGCCTTCCTTGTCGGCGTCGAGTATCGCGACCAGACCGCATTCCGGAATATCAAGACCTTCGCGCAGCAGGTTGATGCCGACCAGCACGTCATAGACGCCCAGTCGCAGATCCCGGATCAGCTCGATCCGTTCCAGCGTCTCGACATCGCTGTGCATATAGCGGACCTTGATCCCGGCCTCGTGCATGAACTCGGTGAGATCTTCCGCCATCCGCTTGGTCAGCGTGGTAATCAGGGTGCGATAGCCCTGCTCAGCCACCTTGCGACATTCGTTGATCACATCGTCGACCTGGTCCTCGACCGGCCTGATCTCGACCGGTGGATCGATCAGCCCGGTGGGACGAATAACCTGTTCACTGAACACGCCACCAGTCTGTTCCATCTCCCATTTGCCCGGCGTCGCCGACACGCTGACGGTCTGCGGCCGCATCGCGTCCCATTCGTTGAAACGCAGCGGCCGGTTGTCGATACAGCTGGGCAAGCGGAAGCCATATTCCGCCAGATTGATCTTGCGGCGGTGATCGCCCTTCGACATGGCGCCGATTTGCGGAACAGTCTGATGGCTTTCATCGACAAACAGCAGCGCATTGTCCGGCAGATATTCGAACAAAGTCGGTGGCGGCTCGCCCGGCAAGCGCCCGGTCAGGAAGCGCGAATAATTTTCGATACCGGCGCAGCTGCCGGTGGCGGCGATCATCTCGAGGTCGAAATTGGTTCTTTGCTCCAGCCGCTGATGCTCGATCAGTTTTCCCTCGGCTTCCAGCTCCTTCAGTCGCTCCGCAAGCTCGAACTTGATCGCTTCCATCGCCTGTTTCATCGTCGGACCCGGCGTGACATGGTGCGAATTGGCATAGACCCGCACCTTGTTGAGGGTCGCGCCCTTCTTGCCGGTCAGCGGGTCAAATTCGACAATCTCCTCAATCTCGTCGCCGAAGAAACTGATCCGCCAGGCCATGTCTTCGTAATGCGACGGAAATATCTCGAGATTATCGCCGCGCACGCGGAAATTGCCGCGAGCGAAGGCCATGTCATTGCGCTTGTACTGCAGCGCCACCAGCTTGCGGATGATATCCCGCTGGTCGACCGCCTGTTCCTTGGTAAGGTCAAAGATCATCGCCGAATAGGTCTCGACCGAGCCGATACCGTAAAGACAGGACACCGACGCGACGATGATCACATCGTCCCGTTCGAGCAGCGAACGCGTCGCGCTGTGCCGCATCCGGTCGATCGCCTCGTTTACCGAGCTTTCTTTCTCGATATAGGTGTCCGACCGCGCGACATAGGCCTCGGGCTGGTAATAGTCATAATAAGAGACAAAATATTCGACGGCATTGTCCGGAAAGAAATTCTTGAACTCGCCGTAAAGCTGCGCCGCCAATATCTTGTTGGGCGCCAGGATCAATGCCGGCCGCTGCAGCTCTTCAATCATCTTGGCCATCGTGAAGGTCTTGCCCGATCCGGTCACGCCGAGTAGCACCTGATCACGCTCCTCGTCGCGCATCCCGGCAACCAGTTCCTTGATCGCCGCCGGCTGGTCGCCGGCCGGCTCAAAATCGCTGACCAGCTTGAACGGTCTGCCGCCTTCCGATTTTTCGGGACGATTGGGCTTGTGCGGTACGAAATCTTCGCCGGTCTCCGGCTCTGCAAGGCTTCTTCTGATTACCAATTCTGTCATCGGCTTGATATGGAACAAAAAGGGTCCAATGTCATCCCTGTTATGGCCTTTTCCGGTCAGGACGATCAACGCAAATTTACATCTGCAATACTTCGGTTTATGTTAGGAACCGGGGGCGTTAACATTGAGGGAATATTCTTGTGAAAAAATTACTTGTTTCGGTGGCTGTACTCAGCCTGATAGGCGGCTGTTCCGACAAGGGCGCTGACCAGGACGGTGACGGCAAGATCACCGCTGACGAAGTCGCCAAGGAAATGAACAAAGTCACGCTTGAGCCCGGCGAATGGGAAAATAACGTAGAAATAGTCGATGTGAAAATCGACGGATTGCCCGACGGCATGCCCGCTGGCGCTCTGGACAGCATGAAGGGCAAGGTCACGACCTCGAAATCCTGCATCACCGAGGAACAAGCCAAAAACCCCGGTGCCCAGTTTTTTGCCGCGCAAGAAGAAACCAATTGCGAAGTCAAGAAATTCAACATGAGCGGCGGCGCGGTATCTTCGGAAATGGCCTGCAACAACATGGGTGGCGGCCCTGGCAATATGACCATGACCATGGATGGCCAATATGGACCGAGCAACTACGAGATGACGATGAATATGGTTGGCGGAGCAGCGGGTATGAAAATGAATATTTCTGCCAAGAGCAACGGCAAGCGGATCGGCAACTGCCCGGCCGGCTAGTCCCGACATTATCGAAATGAGCAAAATCAAGGCAGGAGCGTTTCGCTTCTGCCTTTTTTTTGCGTCATTGCATCTGCGCCTCCGGCTGATAGATTTTGTTTCGAGACCGAATCGATCACCCCCGATTGATGATCAGGAGAAGAACCATGATTGGATATGTAACGCTCGGCACCAATGATATCGACAAGGCCCGCGCTTATTATGACGCGCTGCTCGGCGAACTGGGCGCGAAACGCCTGATGGAACTCGAGGAGAACGGCTTCACGCTTTATGGCGTTGATATGACCACGCCATCGATTGCGCTTACCACGCCTTTTAACGGACAGGCGGCGCAGCCGGGCAACGGCAATATGATTGCGCTGCAGATGCAGGAGCGCGGACAGGTCGACAGCTTCTACAATAAGGGTCTCGAGCTTGGCGGTAGCGATGAAGGCAAGCCCGGCGTTCGGGGCGATGAAGGCCCGATGGCATTTTACGCCGCCTATTTTCGCGATCCGGAAGGCAACAAGCTTTGTGCATTTCGGATGGGTCCTGCATAAGGCAGAAAAACAAGGGGAGAGAAATATGAAACATCTTTTGGCTTTGGCGGCGACAACCGCCTTGATCTGGACCGCACCGGTGTTGGCACAGACCAGTTCGACATCACCCGATCTGGCAGCGGCTATCGCCGCAGATTATGACAAGGATCTGGAAGCCCTGTTTCTCGATTTTCATAAAAACCCCGAACTATCCTACAAGGAAACCCGCACCGCCGCGATTATCGCTAAGCAATGGCGCGCTGCAGGCTTCACCGTCACCGAAAAAGTCGGCGGCACCGGTGTCGTTGCGGTGATGAAAAACGGTACGGGCCCGACCCTGATGCTGCGCGCGGATATGGACGGCCTGCCGTTGGTCGAGGATAGCGGACTGGACTATATGTCGACCGCGAAACAGGTCAGCATCGATGGTGAGGAAAAGCCGGTCATGCACGCCTGCGGCCATGACGTGCATATCACTTCGCTCATCGGCACAGCGCGGCAAATGTCTGCGATGAAGGGCCAATGGTCCGGCACTTTGGTGCTGATCGCGCAGCCGGCCGAAGAGCGGATTGGCGGAGCCAAGCTGATGATGGACGACGGGCTATACACCCGTTTCCCCAAGCCCGATTTTGCCATGGCCTTTCACGTTTCTGCCGACACGCCGACCGGCAAGCTGGCGATCGGCGAAGGCATCGAAAGCAGCTCGTCCGACAGCGTCGATATCATTGTCCACGGCGTCGGGGCCCATGGCGCTTCTCCGCATCGCGGCAAGGATCCGATCGTGATGGGCGCGGAAATCATCATGGCGCTGCAGACCATCGTCAGCCGCGAAATCGCACCACTCAAGCCGGCGGTCATAACCGTCGGTTCGTTCCACAGCGGGTTCAAGCATAATATCATTTCCGACAAGGCGACCATGCAACTCACGGTCCGATCGGATGACGAGGACACGCGCGCAAAATTACTCGAAGGGATCAAGCGCATCGCGACCAATGTCGGCCGGATGAACGGCCTGCCCGAAGACAGGTTGCCCGAAGTTCTGGTGTCGCATGAATCGACTCCGGCCAATTATAACGATGCGGCGATGACCCAGCGAGTGAAGGGCGTATTCGCCGCTCGCTTCGGCGAGCAGGTGTTCGACAACCAACCTCGCGAAGGCATGGGCGCAGAGGATTTTGCCTATTTTGTTGCACCCAATACCGATGTCCCGGGCGTATATTTTGCCGTAGGCGGGACCCCGCAGGCCGATTTTGATCGCGAGAAAGCCGGCGGCGCACCGGTGCCTTCGCATCACTCGCCCTTTTTCAAAATTTCTCCGCGCGCATCCGTCACATTGGGAACCGAAGCGATGACGGCAGCGGCGCTGGACTATCTGACGCCGCAGAAATAATCATTGTGGCGGACGAACTGTCACCGGCGCAGATCGAGGCGCTGCAGGCAAGCCTGGTCGAGAAGCAAGCGGAGTTGAAGGCGCTTGATCTGGAAGCGGCAAGCTGGCGCAATACGGTGGAACTGGACCAGCAGAGCGTAGGCCGGCTCTCCCGCATGGACGCCATGCAGCAGCAGGAAATGGCCCAGGCCGAAGCAAGGCGGCGGACCAGCGATATCGCCCGGATCGAAATGGCTTTGAAACGCATCGAGCAGGGTGAATTTGGCTGGTGCGCCGAATGCGGAGAGCCGATCGCCTTTCGCCGTCTGGAGATCGATCCCGCAGCAGCCTTGTGCATTGATTGCGCGCGTTAGGTTCTACCCAAAACCATAAAATTGTGTCGGGTTCACATCGGAACGCTTGACATGCAACCAAATAGTTGCATATAAGAAGACATGTCCGATGTATTTTCCGCTCTCGCCGATGAAACCCGGCGCCTATTGCTGGACCGGCTGTTTAACGACGGCGGCCAAAGCCTTAGCGCGCTTTGCGCCAATCTGGATATGTCACGCCAGGCCGTCGCCAAACATCTCGGGATTCTGGAAAAAGCCAATCTCGTGTCCGTTCACTGGCAAGGGCGGGAAAAGCTGCACTATCTCAATCCCGTGCCGCTCGGCGATATCGTCCATCGCTGGGTCGGCAAGTTTGAAGATGCCCGCATCGAGGCGCTGATCGACTTCAAGGAACAGATTGAAAAGCCAGATCCAAAAACCCAGGAGAAACGCCGTGCCTGATACCAGGATTACCGCAATCGAAACCCGCAATTCTACCGGAGAGAAATGCGCTGCCGATTTTGTCTATACGATCTTCATCAAAGCTACCGCCGAACAGGTCTGGAACGGCCTGATCGAGCGCGAGCTGACCAAGTCCTATTGGGGCCATTATAATGAATCCGACTGGAAGCCGGGTTCGCGCTGGGAACATGTGCGCAGTGACGGCAGCGGCAAGATCGATATACGCGGTCGCATCATCGAAATGACCCCGCCGCATAAAATGGTCTGGAGCTGGGGTTCTGACGAGAACGCCGATCAACCCGAGAAATTGTCACGTGTGACCTATGAACTGGTCAATCTGGGGCCTGATACCAAGCTGACCGTCATCCATAGCGAACTCGAGCCGGAATCGGCGATGAATGTCGATATACGAAACGGCTGGCCGATGGTTCTCAGCAATCTGAAATCCTTTTTGGAAACCGGAAAGACGTTGGCCAAAAAGGCATGATCCAGCGGGCAATCATTTGACCAAGGGTGAGGGAATAAGGTTTCAGCCAGATATCAGCAGACAGCCAAAGGGACTCGAAATCACGCTCAGTCGCACTGACATTGCATATTCCCTCTTCCGCCCGTGAATCCAACCGCCTAAAGTCGTTCCATGAACGATCAATCCTTCATTCTGGACGACATCAAACCGCATGATGGTCGTTTCATCAGCGGGAAGCATTATTTCGCCTGCCGCGTCTATTTCGAGGACACCGACTTTTCCGGTATCGTCTATCACGCCAATTATCTCCGCTACATGGAACGGGCCCGCTCGGACATGCTCCGTCTGCTCGATATGGACCAAGGAGCGGCCTATGACAACGGCGAAGGCGTTTATGCGGTGGTTGATCTGACGATGAAATATCTGCTGCCGGCCAAGCTCAATGATGATCTTGTCGTGATCAGCACGGTCGAGAAATTGCGCGCCGCCAGCGTGATTATCGACCAGAAGATTTTCCGCGGACCAGACCAGATTACGTCAGCCTCCGTTCACGCAGCCTTCCTTACCCCTGCTGGACGTCCGAGGCGGCAACCGAAATCGTGGACAAAGGCATTCGCCAGCGTCATGGATCAAGCGAATATGAAATGAAGGATATCAAAACTTGCTAGACCAACTTTCCCTGGGAGCGACAACCGGTAATTTTTCGCCATTCCTGCTGTTCATGGAAGCCGATATTGTCGTCAAAACAGTGATGATCGGGTTGCTGCTGGCCAGCATCTGGACATGGACGATCATCGTCAGCTTTGGCATGAACATTGCGCAAATTGCTCGAAAATCGGACAAATTCGAACAGGCATTTTCCTCGACCGACAATATCGACAGGTTTTTTGATGCCCACGGCCAGTCCAGCCTGCCCAGTGCGAAAGTGCTGGCGGCCGGAGTCAGGGAATGGCGTCGTTCGACCGCCAAGGGCCCCGTTGACCGCGAGGGCACCCGCCAACGGCTGGCATCAGCAATGAACTCGACCATTGCCCAGGAAGTGGATCGCATCGCCGACCGGCTCAACTTCCTCGCAACGGTTGGCAGCGTCGCCCCTTTCGTCGGTCTCTTTGGTACCGTCTGGGGTATCATGCGCAGCTTCTCGGCGATTGCCGCAGAACAGAATAGCTCGCTCGCCGTGGTCGCCCCCGGCATAGCCGAAGCCCTGTTCGCGACAGCCATTGGTCTGTTTGCCGCTATTCCTGCCGTGATCGCCTATAACCGTTTTTCCCACCGGCTGAACAAGCTGGAGGCGCGGATGGGTCGCTTTGCCGACAGTTTCCACGCAACGCTCAGTCGCGAACTGGAGATCGGGAACTAGATATGGGCATGAACATGGGATCCGGGATAGGCAGGCGTGGCGGTGGCCGCGGACGTGCTCCGATGGCAGAAATAAACGTCACGCCTTTTGTCGACGTGATGCTGGTGCTATTGATCATTTTCATGGTGACGGCGCCATTGCTGGTGGCTGGCGTCCCTGTCGACCTGCCGGAAAGCCGCGCCAATGCGCTGGAACAGGAGCAGGAACCGGTACAGATTTCGATCGACAATGAAGGTCGTGTGTTTATCGAGGAAGAAGAACTCAGCCGCGGCGCTCTCGAGACACGATTGCGCGATATTGCCGCGGACCAGAATCCCGAAGATCCGCGGCAGATCATGCTGCGCGGCGACAAGACGCTGGATTATGGCCTGATCATGGGCGTGATGGGCGAACTGAACCGGGCTGGACTGAACCGGGTTTCGCTGGTCACTACAGGTTCATCTGAGACTCAATAATGGTCATCGGCTGATATGGAGAAAGCTGAAAAAATTGGCTTGGGAATAGCAGCCGCGGGTCATGTGGCGCTTTTTGGCGTGCTGTCATTGAGCATCCTCAGCACAACCAACGATGCTTTCCGCAACAAGCCGATCGAGGTGATGATCGCCGATGAGGTCGGCCTGGTAAGCGCCGCTCCCGATCCCGCAAAAGTCACCCCGGCGACCAGCGTAGCGCCCGAACTGGGTGCGCCCGAGGAAAGCAGTTTTGTCGCGCCGGAACCGCTACCCGAACCGCCGAAAGCTGAAGCGAAGCCAAAGCCGGCGGCGGCTCCTGCCCCGATATCCCGCGAACCCCGACGGCGACCGGACAAACCGGCCAGCAGCACCGCGAAAGCCGCGCCAAAGCCGACCCCCAAGCCGCGCGGGTCGCGACTGGGGGATGATTTCCTGAAAGGCGTCACCGACGCGACGTCCGTCAGCCGCAACCAGAATATCGCGGCAGAGAAGGCTTCGCCTGCTGCCGTCGCCTCATTGGAGCGCGAACTTTACCGGCTGGTCAAACAGAAATGGCGTCCACCCTCCGGCGCGGACGCAGAACTTTTGCGTACCAAGGTAACCGCACGGCTTGATAGCAATGGCCGGATCATCGGCACACCGACGGCGACAACCACCGGCATCACACCAAGCAACCGCTCTCAGGTCGACATCCATCAGGAACGCGCCATTGCCGCGGTGCAGCTCGCTGCGCCTTTCACGACATTCCCGGAAAAATTTTACGACGAATGGAAGGTTATCGAACCTGTCCTGTATCTTGGCGTCTAGGAGACCAGACATGCAATCGCCCGCCCCCTATATCCGAACCTTCATCCTTGGCATCATCGCCAGCGTTGGACTGACCGCAACCGCGCACGCGCAGTTGACGGTCGATGTCGACAATAGCGGATCGGAGGAACTGGTGATTGCGGTTCCGGGACTGCCGACCCCGCAAAATGTCGACACGCCCGCCGGCAATACCGCTGAACTGGGCGCGAAGATCAGCGATGTTATCGTCACCGATCTGCGGTCCAGCGGATTGTTCAAGCCTGTCGGCCGCAATCAGGTTCGCGGGATCAGCTTTTCTGAAGTGACCGCTCCGCAATTTCCGTACTGGAGCGGCACCAACGCTTCGGCGCTGATTCAGGGCTTCATCAAGACCAATCCCGACGGCAAGCTGACGGTCGGCTGCTATCTTTATGATGTCGCGCTGGAAACCGAACTCACCCGCCAGGGTTTTGTCGTCGAACCCCGCGACTGGCGCAGGGCCGCGCATAAATGTGCCGATGCCATCTATTCCCGGCTGAGCGGCGAATCGCCGTTTTTCGACAGCCGTATCGCCTATATCGCCGAGACCGGTCCCAAGGGTAACCGGGTCAAGCGGCTGGCCATCATGGACAGCGACGGTGCCAATCACCGGTTCATCACCAACGGCCAGGCCACCGCTCTGACACCGCGTTTCTCTCCCGATTACAAGAGCATCGTCTATCTCAGCTTTCTCGACGGCAACCCGCGCATCTATATTTACGATATCGGGACCGGTCGTCAGCGGCTGATCACCCAGAGCACCAACCCGACTTTCGCCCCGCGCTGGTCGCCGGATGGCAAATGGATCCTCTATTCCATGGCGATAGCCGGTAACACCGACATCTATAAAGTGTCGTCTGCAGGCGGAGCCAACCCGCAACGCCTTACCTTTTCCCCCGGTATCGATATCGGCGGCAGCTTTTCGCCCGATGGCGGACGGATTGTCTTTGAAAGCGACCGCTCCGGCAGCCAGCAGCTTTATGTGATGGACGCAAATGGCGGCAATGAACGACGGATCAGCTTTGGCGGCGGCCGCTTTGCGACACCGGAATGGAGCCCGCGTGGCGATCTGATCGCCTTCACCAAAATGGCCGGCAATTTCCGCATTGGCGTCATGACGCCAAGCGGCGGCGGCGAACGGCTGCTCACCAACAGCTGGCAGGACGAAGCGCCGACATGGGCGCCCAATGGTCGCGTCATCCAGTTTTTCCGGACGACAAGGGGAAATGGCGCCACCGGAATCTGGCAGGTCGACCTGACCGGCAGCAACGAACGACAGTTGCCGACTCCGGTCAATGGTTCCGATCCGGCATGGGGTCCCTTGCTGCCATAAATTAGAAACGCGACAAGCCTTTGGAAAAAGGCTATATATATCCGAAGGGCTAACTCAAATAGGAGCAATATGATGATCAAATATGCGACCCCCCTCCTGATTACCGCCAGCCTCGTACTGGCCGGTTGTTCAAAGAAACCACCAGAAGAACTGCCGCCGGCACCAATTGGTACGGCCCCGACACCTGCGCCGACCGGACCTTCTGGCCCGGGCTATGCACCCGGTTCGCAGGGTGATTTCCTCGCCAATACAATGTCCGACAAAATCTTGTTCGATACCGATCGCTTCAATGTCGATTCCCAGGATCAGCTTATATTGCAAAGCCAGGCACAATGGCTGGCACAAAATCCAAATGCGCGGATTACCATCGAAGGCCATGCCGACGAACGCGGCACCCGCGACTATAATCTGGCGCTGGGCGAACGCCGTGCCAATGCGGCGAAAAACTATCTCGCCTCGCTGGGTGTCAGCCCGGCGCGCATGACCACGGTCAGCTATGGCAAGGAACGCCCCGACGCGCTCGGCTCCAACGAAAGCGCCTGGGCACAGAACCGCCGCGCGGTCAGCGTCGTCGTCCGCTAGACCGATCTGGACTGACATATAAAAAGGGCCGCTACCTCTGCAGGTAGCGGCCCTTTTTTTGATCCGGAAAAATCCGACTATTTCTTGGTGCCGGTCATCGCCATTTCACCAAAAGCGCCCGCTTTTACCGAACCGACGAGTTCGCCGTCGGTAATCACTGCATCGCCTTCGAGCTTCATCGGCATGGGAACGGTCATGTTCATTTCCCAGGTAATATGATTACCGTCGACCTTGCCATTTTCAACATCCATAGCGCCCATTGCGCCGGCGTTGTTGCCGGTGAACGTGTCACCGTCGGTTACGATGGTGAATTCCGAAGTCTGGTCTCCCATCGGGGATTTCGTCACACAAGCATAAGTTCCATCAATAGACATTCCATTCTCCTTTTTATGTCAAAGCCGTGATCCGGCCCGGACTGGCGATTACTCGTCACCCTCTGCCGAATCGTTCGAACCACTCTCACTATTAACAGCAGTGTCACTAGCTTCATAGCCGCGATATTCGATCGGCATATCAAGGGCATCCAGCTGGGATTTGATCTTGGACACGTCACCGACAATGACCCAGGTGAATTTATCCGGGTCGATTGCATCGGCCATCGCCTTGTTCAGATCATCAGTCGTCAACGCTTTATAGCGATCCGCGACGGTTTCCGCATAGTTGGACGGCCTGCCCAACATCACGTCACCCTGCATCTGGCTCAAAATGCTCGGCGTACGTTCGAACTGGCCGGGCAATTCGCGAACATTGCCGTTGACCGTGCGTTCCAGTTCGGCTGGCGTAACGCCATTTCCTCCCAGAAAGTCCCGGACCTGCGCATCAATTGCGGCGACGGCGGGACCGGTCTGATTGGTCTGGACCGGTGCACGCATGGTGTAGAGCACCCGGTCTTCGCCGCGCAGCACGGTGTTGCGGGTGCCGTAGCTCCAGCCCTTGGTTTCGCGCAAATCCATATTGATCCGCGAAAGGAAATTGCCCCCCAGGATCTCGTTTGCGGCGTTGAGCGTCAGCAAATCGTCAGAGCCTTTATAGGGCAATACCTGTCCGGCCAAGATCATCGACTGCGGAGAATTGGGGCGGTGGATGGCAATGATCCGTCCCTGCCCTTCGGGAATGGGTGCGTCGAAATTCTTCGCCGGCGCCGCTTTTCCGGTGCCTTTCCACTTGCCGAAACGCATCTCCAGCTTGCTGACCAGCTCCTGCTTGTCGATCTTGCCCGCTGCAAAGATCGTTGCCTTCGCCGGATGCATCCATTGATGATGGAAAGCGGACAAATCGTCGCGGGTGATAGCCGAGACCGTTTCTTTGGTACCATTACCGGACAGCCCGCGGCCATAGGGATGTTCGGAACCGAAGAGCAGCGGCGGCAGCGTATTGCTGGCGATGCTCAGAGGATCGCTTTCCTCGCGATCGATCGCGGTCAGCTGCTGCACCCGGATGCGTTCGATATCATCCGCGTTGAACGCCGGGTTTTTGACGATGTCCGCCATCAGGTCGAGCGAAGCATCGAGATTGGGATTGACCGCGCTCAGGTCGACATCGGTACGGTCACGACCGCCACCGGTGCTGATATTGGCACCCAGCCGTTCCTGCTGTTCTGCGATTTCGATCGATGTCAGGCTGGTCGTGCCTTCTTCCAATATCGATGTCACGAAATTCTGCAGCCCGAGCTTCTCGGACGAATCCGCGCTGGTACCGGCGTTGAAAGACAGGGTCACCCGGGTCATCGGCACCGTATCACGATGGGCGAAATAGACCTTGATGCCGTTCGACAGCGTCGCGGTTTCGACATCGGGGAAATCGACATTCGGAATTTCACCTACCGGCGGCAGGTGAGACCGGTCGGGAGCGGTGACCGTCCCTGTTTCGCCATCCTGCGTATAGAAAGCCGGAGCGGTCAAAACGCCGGTCCGCGCGCCTATGCCAGCGCCCACTTCCTGATATTCGTCCCGCTCTCCCGGGACAACCGTGATACCAAGCACCGGACGGGTCAGCCATTTCTGCATCGCGGCCTTGACGGCTTCCGGTGTCGTCGATGCCAGTCGGGCGAGTTCCTTTTTATAATATTCCGGATCGTCGGAATAGAGTTTGCCCTGTGCCAGAGCGACCGCTTTACCACTGAAGCCGCCGACCTGTTCAAGACCGGCGATCCGTGCCGCCGCATCGCGGGTCGCGACCCGCTGCACTTCATCTGCTGTCGGACCGTTGACGATGAAATCGGCAATGATCTGATCGAGCCGTTTGGCGACGACATCAGCATCTTCACCCGGCTTCACGTCGGCCGTGATCTCGACCAGGCTGCCATGCACGAACGGCAACACATAAGCGGTAACGCTCACCGCATTTTTCTCTTCCCGCACCATGATATTGTCGAGCCGCGAACTGGCGAGACCGCCAAGCACGGTCATGCCGACATCGAGCGGCGTATAGTCGGGATCGTTCAGACCCGGCACCACCCAGTTGCGATAGATGCGCGTGGTCGCGACCTTGTCCTTCATCACCTCGTAGATCGGGGCATCAAGCGTCGGCAATTCAGGGTTGAGCTGCGGGATCGGCTTGCCACGGGGAATCGCGCCAAACCATTTGTTGACCTTCGCTTTCGCGGTCGCCGCATCAATATCGCCGGCCAGAACGAGGATCGAATTATTCGGGCCGTAATGGTCGGTGAACCAGAGTTTCATATCGTCGAGCGACGCGGCTTCGAGATCCTCCAGCGAACCGATCGTGTCATGCCCGTAAGGATGGTCGGACGGAAACAGCAATTCGGTCTGGCGATAGCCGACCAGCCCATAGGGACGATTGTCGCCCTGACGCTTTTCGTTCGAGACCACGCTGATCTGGTTGTCGAGCTTCTCCTGCGTCACCGCGCCGAGCAGATGGCCCATCCGGTCGCTTTCGAGAAACAGAGCAACATCCAGCGCGGAGGTCGGGACGGTCTGGAAATAATTGGTCCGGTCGAGCCAGGTCGTGCCGTTGAGATCGGTCGCGCCAATCTGCCGCAGCGGTTCGAAAAAATCACCCGGCGCATTTTCCGATCCGTTGAACATGATATGTTCGAACAGATGGGCATAGCCGGTCTTGCCCTTCGGTTCGTTGGCCGAGCCGACGCCATACCAGATCGAGACCGCCACAACCGGTGCCTTGCGGTCGGTATGCACCAGCACCTTCAACCCGTTGTCGAGCGTGAATTCTTCATAAGGGATATCGACCGCGTCGACCAGTTCGCTGACCGGCGCCGGCTTGGCCGATTCATGATGTTTGGCCAGAGCCGGAGCGGCAACCGTCAACGCCGTGGTGGATAAAGCCAGAAACAGGGAACGGGACAAACGGGACATCAAAACTTTCCTCTCAATCATAATGCGAGTGACATGGATTTGGACATGCCGGTAAACAGGGCCTTGCGGCGCATTGGCTTCGACAAACGGCATTCGATCATCGACAAACGCCTATTTTGTCTTCCAGCCCCAGAACAGGTGACAGGGCAGGATATTCCAGAAGGAATAGCCGCTGTCGATATGGTCAAAATGTGGTTCCATGAAGGCGCGCGCCTTTTTGACAAACTGGTAGACGAGAAACGCTCCGCCGGGCCGGATTGCCTCATAGGTTTCTTTGGCGATTTTGGGCCCGAGCTGATCAGGCAATGTCGAAAAAGGCAGGCCGGACAGGACATAGTCGGCTTTCTCGTGACCGAGCTCGCTGATGATCTTCTGCACATCGGCAGCAGAGCCGTGGATCGGATAGAAACGGCTGTCGTGGATGGTCTTGCCGAGATAATCGATGAAATCGGGATTCAGGTCGATCACGACAAGCATCGCGCCGGGCTTCAGCCGTTCGAGTACGGGGCGACAGAATGTGCCCACACCCGGACCATATTCGACGAACAGATCGCATTCGTCCCATTTGACGGGCGCAAGCATCTTCTTGATCGTGATGTCGGACGACGGCATGATCGAACCGACCATCACCGGATGCTTCAGAAAGCCCTTGAAGAATACACCCCAGGGCCCGAGACGCCGCTCCACCCGCGACTTGATGCGATCGATAAATTTCATTTTGGCGATACTATTAGTCAACTCGGTCCTCCGGTACCAGATCAAACCGTCTTACTAGGGCGTTACAGCACCGGTGACAAATATAATACGGGTTGCCCGTTACAATCGACCGGCTAAAAGAGAGCGATGAAGCTTCATCCAAAAGACTCGATCGCGGTCATATTTTGCGCACAGCGCACCGGCACCGGTGACGAGGCTTATCAAAGCGCAGCGGCGGCAATGGGTGAACTGGCAGCACAGCAACCCGGCTATCTCGGAGAAGACCATGCGCGGTCTGCGGATGGCCTGGGGATTACCGTCAGCTATTGGCGCGACGACGGCAGCGCGAAAGCATGGCGCGACCACCCGGATCATATTGTCATCCGCGAACGGGGTCGCGGGGAATGGTATAGCGAATATAGTCTTCATGTCGCCCGCATCGAACGAGCCTATGACTGGCAGAAATAGCGTGGCATAGGAAATCTATGGCCGATTCACCCGATATTGAACCGCTCGAGCGGATAGCTTCTTCCGTTCCCGATGCGAAACCGATCGACAGCACCCGGATGGCCGTGCTGTTCTCGGTCATGCTGGTGACAGCGTCCGGCAACACGGCCATGCAATCGATATTGCCGACGATCGGGACACAGCTCAATATCCCCGACTTCTGGGTCAGCGCGGCGTTCAGCTGGTCAGCCCTGCTCTGGGTCTATACCGCTCCAAAATGGGCGCGCCAGTCCGATCACCGTGGCCGGAAAGCGCTTATGCGCCTCGGCATGATCGGCTTTACGACCTCGTTCGCGCTAGCGGGTCTGGCGCTGTTTCTGGGACTGCTCGGCTGGTATAGCGCGGTATGGACCTTTGTCCTGTTCGCTTTTTTCCGCAGCCTTTATGGCGGTCTGGGGTCGGCTGCTCCGCCTGCGGTACAGGCCTATGTCGCAGCCCGAACCGCGCGCGCCGACCGGACCAAGGCGCTGTCCCTGATATCGTCCTCCTTCGGGCTCGGCACCATCGTCGGGCCGGCCATTGCGCCTTTGCTGATCCTTCCGGTTCTGGGTCTTTCCAGCCCGATGTTCGCCTTTGCCGCAATCGGCATAGTGGTGATGGTGGCGCTAGCGCTGAAACTGCCCAATGACAATCCGGGTTTTCATGCGCGCGGCGTGGTGACGTCCGAGCCTTATAGCAGCGCACCTTCCTCCGGCAGTTTGAAGGAAGAGGATGATTCCACCGAAGAGGAAGCCAGTCTGCCGCCGCGCTTGCGCTGGGGTGACGAGCGGATCAAGCCATGGCTGATCACCGGCATATTAGGCGGCAATGCCCACGCTCTGATATTGGGCGTGGTCGGCTTTCTAATTCTCGACCGGCTCGGCTTGCGCGGTGACCCGGAAACGGGAATCCAGATGACCGGCATCGTTCTTATGTCCGGCGCAGCAGCGACCCTGCTGGCCCAATGGGGCCTGATCCCGCTGCTGCAAATGGGACCGCGGACCTCGATATTATGGGGCATGGTCCTGGGAGCAGTGGGCTGCCTGATCATCGGCCTGTCCCATGATCTGCACGGCATCATCATCGGTTTCGCCGTGGCGTCGCTGGGCTTTGGCCTGTTCCGTCCGGGCTTCACAGCCGGAGCATCGCTCGCCGTCAAACGGTCGGAGCAGAATGGTGTTGCCGGCATTGTTGCATCGGTCAATGGCATGGCGTTCATCGCCTCGCCGGCGCTGGGAGTATTGCTCTACACCTATGCCGGACCGCTGCCGTTCTGGCTGGCGATTACGGTTTGCGTTTTCCTGTTCGGTTGGGGCTTCAAGGCCCTAGAGCTCGACGACCGGATGACCGCCGAGCAATAGGGCCCTGCCTTTAGTGTTTGCTGTCCTTGATCGGCGTCAACATTCCCGGTGACACAAAGCCGATCGGCTCTACCCGCATGGCATTTTGCTTCAGCTGGGACTCCATCTTGGAATATTCTTCCTCCATTTCCGGCGTCACCGAAGCGCGACTGTCTTCCAGCGCCTTTTCGAAATGCTTCATCTGCACGGTCTCGACCAGTCCGCCAAATTCGCGCAGCGCGTGAAGCCCGGCACGACGGACAAGATCTTCCAGATCGGCACCGGAATAACGATCGGTGCGCTCTGCCATCTCGTCAAGATCGACATCCTTGGCCAGCGGCATCTTCGACGTATGGATAGCCAATATGCGGCGGCGTCCAGCCTTGCCCGGAACCGCAACATAGACCAGTTCATCGAACCGGCCCGGCCGCAGCAATGCCGGATCGACCAGACCGGGGCGGTTGGTTGCGCCGATCAGAATGACCGACTGCATTTCTTCCAGACCGTCCATTTCGGCGAGAATCGTATTGACCACGCGTTCGGTAACCTGGGAATCTCCCATGCCCCGCCCGCGCGCCGGTACCAGACTGTCAATCTCGTCGATGAACAGGATCGTCGGCGCGACTTGCCTTGCCCGGGCAAAGAGACGGGCAATCTGTTGCTCGCTCTCGCCGTGCCATTTCGACAGCAGGTCGCTCGATTTCGTGGCGATGAAATTGGCTACGGCTTCGCGGGCGACTGCTTTTGCCAGCAGGGTCTTGCCGGTTCCCGGAGGACCGTACAGCAGAAATCCCTTGGCCGGACGGATGCCCAGTCGCGTGAACGCTTCCGGATTCTTGAGCGGAAGCTCGATTCCCTCTTTCAGCCGCATCTGCGCCTCGTCGAGGCCGCCGATATCTTCCCAGCGAACGTCGGGAACCTGCACCATGACTTCGCGCATGGCTGATGGCTGGACCCGTTTCAGTGCTTCGACAAAATCATGCCGTTGCACAACCAGTTCTTCAAGCACCTCCGGCGGCACCGTTTCCGATTCCAGATCGAGCTTCGGCATGATCCGGCGCACGGCCTCGATCGCCGCTTCCCGCGTCAATGCCGCCAGATCGGCGCCAACAAAACCATAAGTGGTACGCGCCAGTTCTTGCAGATTGACCGCCTTGTCGAGCGGCATTCCGCGTGTATGGATGCCCAGAATTTCGCGGCGACCCGCAACATCGGGCACGCCGACAATAATTTCCCGGTCGAAACGCCCGGGGCGACGCAATGCTTCATCAATTGCTTCCGGACGATTGGTTGCCGCGATAACCACCAGATTGAGTCGTGACTCAAGACCATCCATCAAAGTGAGCAGCTGGGCTACCAGGCGTTTCTCGGCTTCGCCTTGCACCTGTCCGCGTTTCGGCGCGATCGAATCGATCTCGTCGATGAACAGGATGGAGGGTGCCGCCTTGGTTGCGGCATCAAATATCTCGCGGAGCTTTTTCTCCGACTCGCCATATGCGGAGCCCATGATTTCCGGACCGTTGATCAGGAAAAATTCCGCTTCGCTTTCATTGGCGACAGCCCGGGCGAGCCGTGTCTTGCCGGTACCCGGAGGGCCATGCAACAACACGCCGCGTGGTGGATCGACGCCTAGCCGGGTGAATAATTGCGGATAGCGCAACGGCAATTCGACCATTTCCCGCAGCTGGTCGATCGTTTCATGCAAGCCGCCAATATCGTCATAAGTGACGTCGGCACGGCGGTGCTCGGTCGATTCTTCATATTCCGGCCGCAGCTCGACCTCGGTCTCTTCGTCAATATGGACAATGCCCTTGGGCACGGTCGAAACGACGTTGAGCCGGATTTGAGTGAGGGAAAAAGCCGGAGCAGCCAGCATTTGCCGCAATTGCGGCGGCATATCACCACGATCAACCTGTTGCTGGCCGTGGGTTGCAACAAAGTCACCCGCCTTTAGCGGACGCCCCATGAAACTGCGCTTCAGGCCGCCACCATTGCCCTGCAGGCGGAGATCCTTCTGGGCCGGAGCGAAAACGACTTTCTTCGCCGGCTTCGATTCGACCTTGCGGATTTCGACAAAGTCACCCGCTCCGACGCCGGCATTGGCACGCTGCAGGCCGTCGAGCCGGACAAAATCCAGACCTTCGTCTTCCGGATAAGGCAGGACGGCGCGCGCCGGCGTGGCCTGCTTGCCGACAATTTCGACAACATCGCCCTCGATCAGCCCCAGTTTCCCTAGATTATCACGGGATAGCCGGGCCAGGCCACGACCGCTATCCTCGGGTCGGGCGTTGGCAACTTGCAGTTTCAACTGCTTGCCATCATCTTCCGGCTTGTCTTTATTCGGTGCTGGATCGGACACGGGGGCGTATCTCCTCAATATCGTTTTGGTTGTTTCCAATAAGATAGGGATCGCGGTACCGATATGCGACTCTGATTTTCAATTGCCGGGTCTTGCGGCGGAATTCGGCCAAAAAAAAGGCCAGTTCCGAAGAACTGGCCTGAAAAGTTTTTAGGAGAGGATGCCTGAAAGGCTCATCCTAGATGCAGCGAAACCGATTATTGTGCAAGTGCGAAAAGAACATTGCGGGTTGCACAACTTGCAACTTATCATTATTGCTAGTGACAGTTTTCCGCCATTGTCCCGATTCTTAATTCATTTTGCGTTGCACAAAGCTGATTTAACAACAATATTGGTCATTCTATGCGCCGTCTTCCTCCCCTCCGCGCCCTCGAGGCCTTCATTCGTGTCGCCCGTCTGGGCTCTTCCAAGGCTGCAGCAGCGGAACTGGCTCTGTCAGCCCCTGCCCTCAGCCGCCGAATCAAATCGCTCGAAGACCATATCGGCAAACCGCTGTTCGAACGGCGCAACCAGTCGATGGTCCTCAACGGGGACGGGCAGACACTGCTGAAAGCCGTTGCTCCGGCGATGGAAACCATCGGCGAAGCGGTCGACCAGATGACCGTGACCGGAGGCGACATGCGTCTGCGCCTCGGCGTTCTGCCGCTGTTCGGAGCGACGCGTCTGTTTCCGAAGCTGCCCGAGCTGAAAAAACTATATCCCAAGCTGAATATCGATGTCGATACATCCTCCCACGCCGAGAATATGCTGGGCGATGCCGTCGATGCGGCGATCATCATTAGCGATGATGTCGATCCCAATCTTTATTCGGTGAAGCTGGACAGTAACAAGGTTTACGCAATCGGATCTGTGGAGCTGACGCAGGGACCAAATGCTGTAAAACGTCCGGAAGATTTGCAGAATCACAATATCCTGATCCACAGCAACATGACCCGGGCCTTTGACCAGTGGAAAAAAGCGGTCGGGCTACCGGATTTGCATCCGGCCGGTATCGACCATCTCGACAGCGGCCCCCTGATGCTGGAGGCAGCGGCTCAAGGGCTTGGCATCGCGATCATGCACGGTGGCCATTTCTCCGACGCGAATGATCCGCGGCTGGTCCGGCTGTTCGACCATCAGGTCGACAGTCCTTACAGCTACTGGTTCGTATGCCGCAAACGCGACATGAAGAACCGGGCTGTCCGGATTTTCCATGACTGGGTAGTGCAAGCGAATCTGTAGGGTCGGGATCTAGGCGGTGAGATCGGGGTCCAGCACCAGATCGTCGTCGAGCTGCACGCCAAAGCTGTTCAGCAGCATCGATACCTGACTATATTGACCCACGGTCAGAACCAGATCCATCCGCTGCTTTTCGGTGAGCTCCGAAAGAGCCTCCCAAGTGGCGTCCGACACATGGCCGTCGCCGGTCAGTTCGTCAGTTGCTTTTAGCATGGCGCGTTCGACAGGGGTCCAGCCCGGCGCGTCGGGACCGGCCTTGATCCGCTCGATCTCTTCGTCGGTCAGGCCGCAATCCTTGCCGATGCGGACATGTTGTGCCCATTCATAGCCGGCCTTCCAGTTGAAGCCGGTGCGCAATATGATGATCTCGCGCTCGCGAGCGGCCAGATCATTATGGCCGGAGAGGATATAGCCGCCCCACCACATGAACGCTTTATAGGCTTTCGGCGCCTTGATCAGCGTCCGGAAAATGTTGAGAATTTTCCCGGAGCGAAAGCGCTCGCCCAGCATCGCCCGATGCTCGGGACCGAGTTCTGACTCGGCGAGCGGGGCGATCCTGGGTTTATCGAGACGCATTCCTATTTATTAGGCCAGTGTGACCGACTTGATCGCGCCTGGCTTTGCTGGTGGTTCGCCCTTTGGCAGTGCGTGAACCGCTTCCATGCCGGAGGTCACTTCACCCCAGACCGTATACTGGCCGTCGAGGAAGCCCGCATCGTCGAGGCAGATGAAGAACTGGCTGTTGGCGCTGTTCGGGTCCATCGTGCGGGCCATCGAGCAAGTGCCTTCGACATGCGGCTCTTTGGAAAATTCTTGCGCGATATCGGGCTTGTCGCTGCCGGACATGCCGGTACCGGTCGGGTCGCCGCCCTGTGCCATAAAGCCGTTGATGACGCGGTGGAAAACAACGCCGTCATAAAAGCCTTCGGCTGCCAGTTCGGTAATCCGCTCTACATGGTTCGGGGCCAGGTCAGGCCGGAGCTTGATTTCAACATCGCCTGTATCGAGGTGGAAAGTCATTTTTTCGTGCGCCATCTTGTCTATTCCTTTTCGTTCATTGAATCGATCTTGGGGCGCATATAGCTAGCGTGATTGAAAAAATCACCCTGCCTTGGGTAAAATGTCACAAAAGATTGCAATTATACGGTCGCCACGACTAGTAAGCAGCCAAACGCGCACAGAAGGGGAGCTTCGCGATGACCGAGATCAACGACGCCCCGCATGACGAGATCATACGCGAGGATGTTCTCGACGACGACAACCGGCTGACCGACGAATTTGTGCGCTCGGTTTCCGACGCGGTGTCGGATAATGATTCCACGCTGGCGCAGGAACTGGTCAACCCGCTGCACAATGCCGACATTGCCGATCTGTTCGAGCTGGTCGATTCGGATGAGCGTGCGCCTCTAGCCGCCGCTCTCGGCGATCTGGTGAGCGCCGATGTGCTCGCCGAGATGAACGAGCATGTTCGCGAAGATCTGATGGAAGCGCTGGACGCGAGCCAGATTGCTGACCTCACCGAGCAGCTCGACACCGATGACGCTGTCGCGATCATCGAGGATCTTGAAAAGGGCGAGCAGCAGGCGGTCCTTGCCGAGCTCGACGCCGAAGACCGCGCCGCGATCGAGAGCGCCCTCACCTATGAGGAAGAAACCGCCGGTCGTATCATGCAGCGCGAATTTGTCGCGGTGCCCGAACATATGATGGTCGGCGATCTGATCGACTATCTCCGCAAGAATGACGATCTGACCACGGAATTCTGGGAAATCTATGTAGTCGATCCGACTTTCCGTCCGATCGGCACCTGCCAGCTCAGCTGGATCCTCAGGACCCCCCGCGATATAGCGATCGCCGATGTGATGAAGCGCGAACAGTCGCTGATCCCGGTCAATATGGACCAGGAAGAAGTCGCATTACGCTTCCAGAAATATAATCTGATCTCGGCTGCGGTCATCAACGATGACGGCCGCCTGATCGGGATGATTACCGTTGATGACATTCTCCATATTGTCGAGGACGAGGCCAGCGAAGACGTGCTGCTGCTCTCCGGCGCCGGCGACGGCGATATCAACGAGCCGATCCGCGATTCCTACGTCGCCCGCGTCCGCTGGCTGATTGCCAATCTGGCGACGGCGCTGATCGCCAGTTTTGTCATCGCAATCTTTGGCGCGGCAATCGAGCAGATGGTCGCGCTGGCAGTATTGATGCCGATCGTGGCGTCGATCGGCGGTAATGCCGGCACCCAGACCATGGCCGTCTCGGTCCGCGCGCTGGCAATGAACGAACTGACCCGCTCCAACACCCGCCGGATCATCGGCAGGGAATTCCGGATAGCCCTGCTCAACGGCGCCACGATCGCCGTTCTGGTCGGGCTCGGCACCGGACTGGTCTTCGCCAATCCTATGCTCGGCGGGGTCATCGCGGTCGCCATGCTGATCAATATCGTGATCGCCGGATTTGCCGGCATTTTCGTTCCGGTGATGCTGGACCGGCTCGATCAGGATCCGGCCCTCGCCTCGTCGGTTTTCGTCACCATGATCACCGACACTATGGGCTTTCTCGCCTTCCTCAGCCTCGCCGTCGGCAGCGGGATGGTCAGCCTCTAGAGCGCCGGGTGATTGAAACCGAACGCCTGCTCCTCCGTCCGCATATCGCAGACGATTTTGAAGACTGCCTCGCCATGTGGCAAGATCCGGCAGTTGTGAAATATATCAGCGGCAAACCCGCCACCGAGGCGGAAGCATGGACGCGATTTCTAGGATATTTAGGGCACTGGAAAATCATGCGTTATGGCTTGTTCGTGCTGATAGAAAAATCATCCGGTCAATTCATGGGAAATGTGGGGTTTAGCGACTTCCGGCGCGGATTGGGACCCGATTTCGATCCCTTCCACGAAGCCGCCTGGGTATTGGCAACGGCGGCCCATGGCAAAGGCTATGCGCAGGAAGCCATGGTGGCCGCGCAAAGCTGGCTCGATGAAGAGTTCAGTCCCGCCCAGACTGTTTGCATTATCAGTCCCGAAAATATCCCGTCGATCAATCTGGCCGAGAGGCTTGGCTTTCTTCCAACCAGAGAATCCATTTATAACGAAAAGACAGTCAGGCTGTTTGAACGTCTAAGGCCAGAATGAAGAGGATAGCTCGGAATCACGCACTCCGACACGATGGCCTTTCTCGCCTTCCTCAGCCTCGCCGTCGGCAGCGGAATGGTCAGCCTCTAGTATCGGTATAGACCCCGACAAAATTGCGCAGGTCGTTATATATCCGTTCCCGCGCGCCATCGCCGATCATTTCGCAACTGAGCGCATCGAAACCGGGCCGGTTTTCGCACGCTGCCAGACGGATTGCGGCGAGCAGCCATATCTCGTCCGGGGTGGTCAGCGAGCAGCAGGGGCGTCCGATCTGGAACGGCTCCGGCCAGGCAAATCCGATCGTCTCGGCGACAATCAATATGCGCGTCGCTGCCCGGTCTCCACCCAGCCGTGCGGACAATTGGTCCCAGCAGTCATAATTGTTCCGGCTCGCCATCACCGCCACCCGGAATGCGATAATCAGCCTTGCCTCGACCGATGGCAAAGTCCGGATGTCCGGTAATGGCATCGCCAGCTTCTCTAAAATCTCGCCCAATATCCGTCTCCTGCAAATTTGATTCTTCCCTTAATATGATATTGATAATCATTTGCAATAATAAACTTGAGGATATTTGGTCCGGTCCGGCTGGTTTGATATAGGCTGACCGGAAGGTGCTTGACTAAAACGGTCGTCGCCCACAGATGTTGGTCATGCCACTCAATATGACGAAAATTGCCTATCGCAGCGAAAGCCCCGCGACACTGCGGAACTGGCTCGAATCTCACAAGGACAATAGCGCCACAAGCGGCGAAGCGCGGCTCACCACCCGCTATCTCCCAAAGCGTCACGCCGAAATGGTCGGCGGTTCGCTCTACTGGATCCACGCGAAGAAAATTGTCGGCCGCTCGCCGATCATCGGCTTCATGGACAATGGCGAGGGGAGGCAGTGGATCCGACTGGAGCCCCGGCTTATCGCCGTCCAGCCGATTCCCAAACGCGCCCATCAGGGCTGGCGCTATCTCGAGGAAAAGGATGCCCCGGCCGATCTCGGCGATGGCGCGGAAGGAGCCGAAGAGATGCCTGCCGAAATGCTCGGCGAGCTGGCGAGCCTGGGGCTGGTCTAGGCCTTCTCAAACAGGGCGGCGCAGCCCGTTCCGGTCAGCCCTTGCTATCCACCCAGTGCTTGAGCAGATCATGAGCAATCGCAAATGGCGGCGGAGCGACAAACAGCGCGCCCGGTTCGCCGTTCATCGCCGCTTTGACCTCGTCGAGCGAGAACCATGCCGCTTCTTCAATCTCTTCCTCATCGAGCGTCAGCGTCGGATCGTCGGTGACGCTGGTGCAGGCGATCATCAGTGATGAAGGGAAAGGCCATGGCTGGCTCGCGACATAGCGGACGTCGCGTACCTTGATTCCGGCCTCCTCGAACAGCTCGCGCTTAACGCAGCCTTCGATACTCTCGCCGGGTTCCAGAAATCCGGCCAGAGCGGAAAAGCTTTTTGGCGGGAAGCGCGGTTGTCGACCGAGCAGCACCTTGCCCTCGCATTCCGACAACATGATCGCCACCGGATCGGTGCGCGGGAAATGTTCCGCGCCGCAGCCGTCTTTCTCGCGGTCGCACAGACGCGCCCAGCCGCCCTTGCGGGACTCGGTCGGCTTGCCGCATTGCGCGCAGAATTTGTGGCGTGCGTGCCAGTCGACCAGGCTCCGAGCGGTCGCATAGATTGCCGCCTGGTCAGCCGGCAGATTGCCCAGCGTCTGCCACAGTGCCCGGTTGGCCAGGGGACCGGCATCCCCTGCCCCGTTCAGTTCGGCGAAAAAGGGCGTGTCGTCTTCAATCCCCAGCAACAGCAGATCATTGTCCGGCGAGGCTTCGTAGGCGGCGCCCCACGCGAGATCGCCGTAATCGTCAAACACCGGGTTCAGACCATCCAGTTTGAGCAGCTTCGCCCGCGGGTTCATCATCGCGGCGCGCAACTTGTCCGGATTGACCCGCACTTGATCAACGCGGTCGAGCGTTCCGCCGGCAAAGGTCGGCACTATGGTTTCTCTGGCTGTCAGTATCTTTACTCCGTCTCAATTTCGCTTTCGGTCGCTCCCCGGACAGGGAACGGTTCAGTCCGGTTCAGGGGCTGGTCTTACCGGTGTCGACCGGTGCCGAGCCGTCAAGATCCGCGTAGACATATTTCGGAAAATCCGACTGGAACGGATAGCTGTTCGATGGGATATATTGCGTATAACCCCCTGCGCGGAGACCGCGCGAGGTATCTACAAATGCCGCCGTTCCTGCAGCGCCACCCCAACCGAACGTACCCGCGGGACTGTCAATCGTGCCCAGACCGGAACGTCCGCCAGCACCAAAGCCCTGTTTCGCAACCCAGGTGCCCGATGTGTCCGCCGTATCAGGCAAGAGGTTGGACATGCCGAGCTTCGCTGTCTCCGGCTCCATCACCTGGACATTGCCCATTTTTCCGAACCCCAGCAGCATTTGCAGGAATTTGTCATAATCGGCAGCCGACCCGACAAGGCCGGTGCTGCCGAAGGCGAAGGGAGGCTTATCAAGAAAAATGCTGGTTGCACCGGGATCGATCGGGATCAGCGATCCGGCGAATGGCGCATAATTATCCGCGAGATCGACCGCCCGGTCAGCCGGAACATGATAGAACATATTGTTCATGCCCAAGGGGCCGAACATCCGCTCATGCAGAAATTCATCAAGCGGCTTGCCGGAAACCTTCTCGATCACCGCGCTCAACACATCATGGCTAAGCGAATAGCTCCACTTGGTGCCGGGTTGATAGACCAGAGGCATTGTCGCGAGGCGCTTCATAAAGGTCATGATGTCCGGCGTGGGCGCACTCCGGTCGAAACCGGGGAGCGGGCTGCGGCTGACCCGGCCAGGCGTCAAGCCGGCGTCCAGATAGGCTTTCTGAATCGGGCCCTTGGAGATGATCGTATAGCCCAGACCAGCCGTATGGGTCAGCAACTGGCGGATCGTGATCGGTCCTTTTGCAGCCACGGTATTTTCGATCGGCCCTTCTGGCTCCGTCAACACCTGCATATCTGCAAAATCGGGGAAGATATCCGACAGCGGCTGGTCCATTGTGATCAGACCGTCTTCGATCAGCATCATCGTCGCCATGCCGGTAACCGGTTTGGTCTGCGAATACATCCGCCACAAGGTGTTGCCGTCGACCCGTTTTTCACCGCCGAGTGTCAGCGAACCTGCCGAAATCACCTGTGGAGCCGCCTGATCGAAGCCGATCATCGCCAGCATGCCTGCAACCTTCTTTTCCGCAACATATTGATTGATGACCTTGGTCAATCCGGGAAAGCTCGCCGCCATTTCCTTGGCAAATGCAACGCTTGGCATGCTGGCAAGAAACGCGCCGATGCCCATACCACCGAGTACGGAACGCCGTGAAAATGGAGACCCAAGCGACGTTGTTGAAAGTTGTTCAGATGTCATTTTTCTTCCTTCAGTTTCCAATCCACGGCCTTCGCATAAAGCGTCGGCAGTCCGGCTTCCGCTATGTTGTCCAGCGGCCACCAGATATTATCATCCTTGTTAGTAACCATTTTTCCGTCCTGATAAACAGCCAAATCGACTTCGAGCGAAAAATGGGTGAAGCTGTGCTGAACGATATTGTCGTGCACGCGCCATTCGCCGGCCATCGGCGGTGTCGCATGACCATCCTGGCCGGCCGCCCAGCCGTCGTCGGGCAGCGACCGCATACCGCCGAGCATGCCTTTCGGCGGCCGCGTCGCGAGCATTATTCGGTCCTGCTGCTCGATCCAGAAGAAACGCGCGCGACGAACCGGCTTGGCTTTTTTCGGTGCCTTGACGGGATAGCGTTCCATGCCGCCTGCCTTGAACGCCGCACATTGTTTCTGCACCGGACAGATGTCGCATTTCGGATTTTTCGATGTGCAGATAGTCGCGCCGATATCCATGCAGGCCTGGGCAAAATCCCCGGCACCATCACGCGGCGTGATCACATCCATCGCCGCCCGGATTTCAGCCTTGCCTTTGGGTAGCGGTGTATCGATGGCGAAGAGCCGCGCCACCAGCCGCTCGATATTCGCATCCACCACCACCGCTCGCTCGGCAAAGGCAATGGCGGCGATTGCAGCCGCAGTATAGGCGCCCACGCCAGGTAATTTTAAAAGCTCAGACTCTTTCTGAGGAAAGATTCCATCCATCTTCTCAGTGATATGCACGGCGCATTTACGAAGATTACGCGCCCGCGCATAATAGCCGAGACCGGCCCAGGCGGCCATGACGTCTGCTTCCTCGGCACCCGCCAAGTCCTGAACCGTCGGCCAGCGCCGCGTGAATTTCTCGAAATAGCTTTTGACCGCACCGACGGTCGTCTGCTGCAGCATGACTTCCGACAACCAGACATGATAGGGATCGGGCAAATTGCTACCCGGCGGTGACCGCCAGGGCAATTTTCGCGCGTTATCCACATAATGTGCACCGATATTGGCAGAAATTTTACGCGCTCTGGCGGGTATACTATCGACGGCCATGGCCGCGCCATGCCATAAAAGGATATAATGGCGAAGAAAATTGGCACCACTGGCGATGAAAAGGGCAACGAAAAGGCGATAACCGTCGCAACCGGCGCGCCCGCGTCCAAAAAAGCCGCCAGAAAACCAGCCGCCAGAAAATATCAGAAATACCAGCGTCCCCGCGGCGGTCCGGCTAAAAGCATCTCCGATCTGGTGCCGGAAATCGGCCGCGCCGCCTTTCGCCGCTATGGTTTCATCCAGAGCTCGGTGGTCAGCCGCTGGGCGGAGATAGTCGGCGACCGCTATGCTGCCGTGTCCCTGCCCGAATCGATCCGCTTTCCGCGCGGCGAGAAAGAGGGCGGGACATTGCATCTGCTCGTTACCGGCGCTTATGCGACGCTGATGCAGCATATTGCTCCGGATATCATCGAACGGGTCAACCGCTTCTTCGGCTATGGTGCGGTCAGTCATATAAGATTCAGACAAGGCACCGTAACTCCCAAGGAAGACAAGGGAAAGCGCACTCCGCTGCCACATTCGCTCAGACCCGCGCCGATCCAGCTGGGCGAAAATTTGCGCGATATCGGCGATGCGGAGTTGAACCGGGTACTCGAATCGCTCGCATCGGCAGTTGCAAAGGCGGAAGCGGACCCTAAGAAAGATGCGCAATTGAGTATAAAGGTCGTCGGCAAGATCGGTGGCGGTGACAAGAAGAAGGACCAGACATGAACTTGAGAAGCGCGTATCTTGCTTCGGCTTTGGTGGCCGCAACCGTAATCGCAGTACCGGCATCCGCACAGCAGGCCGACCGGGTCACCCTGTCGGCCATGGGCGGTCATGTCATGGGCAACCCGCTCGCCAGGCACAAGCTGACCGAATATATGAGCTACACCTGCAGCCACTGCGCGGCATTTGAAAAAGATTCCCATGCCGCCCTGACCACCGATTTTGTCAACAAGAGCCGGGTCAGCTTCGAAGTCCGCAATCTTGTTCTCAACCCGATCGACCTCTCCGCTGCCATGCTCGCACGCTGCGGCGGACGGACCAAATTTTTCGGCAATCACCGCGCTTTGCTGCTGAAGCAATCGACATGGCTCGCGAAATTCCAGGCCACTCCCCCGGAAGTGATGAAAACGATGAACGACGGCACGGTTCCGCAGCGGCTCAAGAAAATTGTCAAGGCAGCCGGTCTCGACATATTGATGAAAGCTCGTGGCTTCACCACAGCACAGATCGACGCCTGCCTGTCGAATCAGACCGAGCAGGACAAGATATTGGCGATGACAAAATATGCCACGGACACGCTCAAACTAAGCGGAACGCCAAGCTTTACGCTCGGCGATCAGCCGCTCGCCGACGTCCATAGCTGGACGGCGCTCAAACCCAAATTGACGGCTCTTCCGCAATAGACATTCGATATTTTCAGGAAACAGGAACAGACTATGCGCACATTCAACTATATTGCACCTCTGGCTTTCGCTCTGGCGCTGAGCGCTTGTGGCGAAGCCACCGAAACCGAAACCGGAGCAAGCTCTTCCGGAGCGGTCGAAGCAGTAGAAGCGCCTGCCGGACAGAAATGGTCCGAAACGGTTGCGAAAAGCGAAGCCGGCGGCATTGTCATGGGCAATCCCGATGCGCCGATCAAGCTGGTCGAATATATGTCGATCACCTGCTCGCACTGCAAAGATTTCGGGGAACAGGCCTTTGCCCCGCTGCGCGATACATATGTCGAAAGCGGACGGGTGAGCTTTGAAATCCGCAATTTCGTTCGCGATCCTCTGGATCTTACCGCTGCCCTTCTTTCCCGCTGTGGCGGTGAAGCGCCGTTCTTCCCGCTGACCGAACAGGCTTTGGGTTATCAGGCAACCATGTTTGAAAAAGCGCAGGGCATGGGCGAAGCAACCTATAGCGGCATATTGCAGTCCGAGCCGAAGGTCCGCTTTGTTCGCCTTGCCGAACAGCTTGGCCTGGTCGCCTTCTTCCAGCAGCGCGGTATTTCCGAAGACCAGGCCAAGGCGTGCCTGGCTGACACGGCAGCGGCTGAAAAGCTGATGGCCGATACCCAGAAAGGTGCCGAGGAATTTAATATCGAGGGAACGCCTACATTCCTGATCAACGGGCAAAAAATAGAAGGCACCAACTGGGCCATGGTTGAAACCAAATTGAAGGAAGCAGGCGCAAGATAGGCGCCGGGCCAATCGCAGAGGGGGAGCGATTTGAATCTGGTCACTGATAGGGGCTGCACGGGGATCACGACGTGCAAATAAAGAAGCTCAGACTCTCGGGCTTCAAAAGCTTTGTCGATCCGACAGAGCTGCGCATCGAAAAGGGGCTGACCGGCGTGGTCGGCCCCAACGGTTGCGGCAAATCGAATCTTCTGGAAGCCATCCGCTGGGTGATGGGCGAAAACTCGGCCAAGTCGATGCGCGGCGCCGGCATGGAAGATGTGATCTTCGCCGGCACCCAGGACCGGCCAGAACGGCAATTTGCCGAAGTCGCACTGACCGCGGAACGCGAAACCAATGACGTATCTTCGCTGCATGTCGGCGACAATGACAGCGAACTGGAAATTGTCCGGCGGATCGAGCGCGGGGCTGGCTCCGCCTATCGCGCCAACGGCACAGATGTCCGGGCCAAGGACATCGCGCTGATCTTCGCCGATGCCGCCACCGGCGCGCACAGCCCTGCCCTCGTCAGCCAGGGCAAGATATCCAACATCATCTCCTCCAAACCCGAAGCACGGCGCGAAATGCTGGAGGAAGCCGCCGGCATCTCCGGCTTGCACGTCCGGCGCAGGGATGCCGAACAGAAATTGCGCGCGGCGGAGAAGAATCTCGCCCGTCTCGATGATATTCTCGGTGACATGGAACAGCGCGCCGCCAATCTCCGGCGGCAGGCCAAACAGGCAGAACGCTACCGCAAGCTGAGCGGTGAAATCACCACCGTCGAAGGACGACTGATCTACGCGCGCTGGAAGGAAGCTGCCGCTGCCGCCGATATCGCCAGAGCGGAAGCGGAGGCCGCCGAAGCCAAGGTCAGCGAAGCGCAAAGCGAGCAGCAAGCCGCTGTGTCTGCGCAGAATGAAAGCGCCAAGGCGCTCGGAATATTGCGGGCTGAAGTCCAGCGGGCGCGGGAAGAAGCGAGCGAATCCAGCCACCGGCTGCTGACCCTGACCAACGAACGCGACAATCTGAAATCGCGACTGCTCGACCTGCAGGCACAGGCCCAGCGGATTCACGATGACAATGCCCGCGAAGACCAGCTGACCCGCGATGCGATGGAAGCGCTGGACCGTCTCGAACAGGACGAGAAGCGGCTTTCGACGGAACTGACCGATCTCAACAAGGAACGACCCGATCTCGAACGCGCCGCAGAGCGATCCGAGCGCGCTGCCAGCGAAGCCGAAGTCGACCTCGCCAAGGCGGTGGCCGAGGAAGCGCGGATTCAGGCTGAGATTAAAGTTGCCAATGCCGCCGTAGGGGCGGCGCAGGCGCGCCATGACCGGCTGGCTGTCGAACTGGACCGGCTCAACGCCGAACGCGCCGAGATGGGCGACGAGGCAGAGCTGCAGACCGCGCTCGCCGAAGCGATTGCGACACGGGAAGCGGCGCAGACAAGAGCAGACGGCAGCGGCGGCAAGATTGCCTCGCTCGAGGAACAACGGGTTCAGGCCGCCGCGGCGCGCGATGCCGCGCAATCGGGCCTTGCCACGCTGAAGGCGGAACTGGCCGGACTGCGCTCGGAACATCACGCGCTGGATCGCGAACTGTCGAAAGTCGAAAGCGCGCACAAGGCGATTGATCAGGTCAAACCGGCACCCGGCTATGAACGGGCATTGGCGGCGGCGCTGGGCGATGATCTGCTTGCCTCGGTCGGCGAAGACGGCGACCGTTTCTGGGGTGGCGGCGAGATGACCGCATCCGGCAAGCCACCGGCGGGAACCGAAACCCTGCTCGATCAGGTTCAGGCACCGAGCGAATTGCACAATCGCCTGTCTCAGATCTTTGTCGCCGATAACGATGACGGACAAGAACTCTCGGTCGGCCAGCGGCTGGTCACCAAGGCGGGCGCGCTGCGCCGCTGGGACGGCTTTGTCGCCCGCGACGACGGCAATGCCAGCGCGGAAAGACTGGTTCGCGCAAACCGTCTGCGCGCATTGCAGGATATGCTGGTGCCAGCCGAGAAAAAGGTCGCAGAGGCAGAAGCGACACTGGTTGCTGGCCGCGAAGCGATGTCGGCAATCGAGATCCAACTCGGCGAAGCCCGCACTGCGCGGCGCGATGCCGAGGAGGCGCTGCGCCAGTCATTGCGCGAAGCCGATCAGGCGGAAGAAGCGCTGGCCTGGCTACAGAAACGCACCGCCAGCCTCGCCGAACGGGATGCCGCGCTGAAAGCGGAAAATGCCACCGCGCTTGCCGAACTGGAAGCAGCACAAAAGGAACGCGCCAGCCAGCCAGACGGGGCGGAGCAGGAGCGCGCACGGGCGGCCTTGCAGGATCAGCGCGACGCGGCGCGGCAACGGGTCATGTCCGCACAAGCCGCGCTCTCCGGCATCGACCAGAGGCTCGCGCAGGTCAAAGAACAGAAAGCAGTCGCCAGCGCGCAAATCCGTTCGTGGCAGGATCGCTCGGGCGAAGCCGAAGCGCGGATGAAGGAAATGGCCAAGCGCGGCGCCATGATCGAGGCCGAAGTCGAAAATCTCGCCGACCGGCCGCGGGTGATCGAGGTCGAGGTCACAAAGCTGGAAGAACGGCAGGAAGCGCTCAACGCAAAAGTGGTAGAGAAGGACGCCGCGCTGCAGGCCGCCGAACTAGCTCAGCGCGACCATGAAGACCGGCTCAATCAGGCCAGTGAAATGCTCAGTCAGGCGCGGGAACTGCGTGCCGGAGCAAAAGCCCGCGCCGAGAACCAGGATCTGCGCCGGATGGAAATGGGCCGTATTTCGGCCGAGAAATTTGAATGCCCTGCTGTGGTATTGCCGAAAAAACTCGAATTTGACGAAGAGACGGTTGGTGATGCATCGCAGGAGTCGGCGGAACTCGAACGCCTCTCGCTCAGCCGCGAACGGATCGGGCCGGTCAATCTGGTCGCCGCCGACGAACTGGCGGAACTGGAAGGCGAGTGGGAGAAATCGACCAAGGAAAGCCAGGACCTGAACGAAGCGATCCATCAATTGCGCGGATCGATCGGCAGCCTCAACCGCGAAGGCCGCCAGCGCCTGCTCGCCGCGTTCGAGGAAGTCGACCAGCATTTCCAGCGGCTGTTCGCGACCCTGTTCGATGGCGGCAAGGCCCATCTCGAGCTGATCAACAGCGACGATCCGCTCGAGGCCGGGTTGGAAATCATGGCCCAGCCACCGGGTAAGAAGCTGACTTCGCTGACATTGCTGTCGGGCGGAGAGCAGGCTCTAACCGCTGTGGCACTTATATTCGGACTATTTCTAACCAATCCGGCACCTATCTGCGTGCTAGACGAGGTCGACGCCCCCCTCGACGACGCCAATATCGAGCGTTTCTGCGACCTGCTCGACAAGATGGTCGCCGAGACCAGCACCCGCTATCTGATCGTCACCCACAATGCCGTGACCATGAGCCGCATGCACCGGCTGTTCGGGGTGACCATGGTCGAGCGCGGGATTTCGCAGCTGGTGTCGGTCGATCTGAACGCTGCGGAAGAGTTGCTGGCGGCGGAGTAGCCGTTGACATTTGCAATAAATGTAACTACATAAATTATAGGATTTGGCAGATTAGGCCAGACCTATAGCCATCGCGGGTTCTTTGGATGATAAAACTTCCGGGAAGCCTGTATGAAAATAACATTCGACCCGGCGAAGCGCCAGTGGACCCTCGAGGCCCGGGGATTGGATTTTGCGGATGCCGCTTTGATTTTTCAAGCGCGTCATATTTCGCAACTTGATGATCGACAAGAATATGGGGAAAAACGATTTATAACTTACGGATATATCGGCAGTCGAATAGTCGCCATGGTCTGGACGGAGCGTGGAACCAGCCGGAGAATCATTTCACTGCGGAAAGCCAATGAACGAGAGCAAAGAAAAGTCAGAGAAGCCCTGGACAGACCCGGATGATCCGCCAGAATGGACGGACGATCAGTTTGAGCGAGCAGCCATCTGGGACGGTAGCAAACTGGTACGCCCCGCCGATGGCACGCTCACCAAGCCCGGGCGGCCAAAACTGAAAAACCCGAAACAGCAGGTCACCCTGCGTCTGGACAAGATTGTTCTGGAGACATTCAAAGCCTCGGGTGCCGGATGGCAGACCCGGATCAACGAGGCATTGCGCGAGGCGTTGAAACTCTAGTCCCCCAAAACCAACCTTGGCCCCGGCCCCTTGAGCCCCGCCCGGTCCTCGGGGTTATAAAGCTTGCATTTCTTCAGGCTCAGGCAGCCGCAACCGATGCAGCCGTCGAGCCGGTCGCGGGTTCGTTCCAGTTCCGCGATCCGCGCGTCGATCACCCCGCGCATCGCCTTGCTGATCCGGGTCCAGTCGGCCTGCGTCGGCGTGCGACCGTGGGGTAAGTTGGTGAGTAGACGCGCAATCTCGCCGATGCTCAGACCGAGTTGCTGGGCGATCAGGACGAAACTGAGCCGGCGGATGTCGGAGCGCAGGAAGCGCCGCTGGCCGCCGGCCGAGCGAAAGGGTTCGACCAGCCCCTTTTCCTCGTAGAAGCGGATCGCGGAGACCGAGAGACCGGTGCGGGTGGCGAGGTCGCCGATGGTTAGCGCTTTGGTTACGGGCATATGCGTCTCCAATATTTCCTCCCCGTTGCGCAGCAATGG